>ERZ791825.96-NODE-96-length-95057-cov-25.010863_pt1 | contig 95057 bp, 87 predicted proteins | sample MGYA00510298_ERZ791825 | MGnify/ENA primary metagenome ERZ791825 (study PRJEB30046, sample SAMN00792010) | human gut metagenome | study: EMG produced TPA metagenomics assembly of the A metagenome-wide association study of gut microbiota in type 2... | reverse complement strand
CAGACATTAAGCGTGTCATTCATGAATATACCACATTTGTAATGACGGAATTTCTTTCAAAAGAAGATCTTGAAATTCTACATGAAAACATAGAGTATTTTGTGCACGGACAGTCTGATTTATACAAGCCAATCCGTTCAAAAGTAAATAATTCCCTCCGTTCTATTGACCTGATGCATTTCGTATGGAACATCGGGGAGAGATTGGGCATTTCTCTTATAGACAGAGCAACATTCATTCATACTATATTCCCACATGAACTAAAAGATGCTTCGATTAAATATCTGGCTAAAAATCTCCGGACATGCGGAGTTTGCAAAATAGCCCTTGATATTCCTAAAACCGGAGATTATCATTTCAAATGTATGAAAGAAGCCCAAGAATAAAAAGCAAATTCAACCGATTAGGGTTATTCAACACAGACTGAAATATTATTGTCTTCTGATAGTTGTCAGCATTACATCATTGTGTTGGTTTGCAGCATGTTTAACAAAAACAATGTTATATCATGCAAAGAAACAAATTAACCTTCAATGACCTGCCTGAAGTGGTAGGAGAACTTTGCGAGAGAATCGCAAGTATGGAAACGTTGCTGGCGGAAAAACTTCATCAGCAGCATAACGAAGTAAAAAAGGACACCCATGTTCCAATGACCGTTGATGAAGTCTGCGAGTATTTAGGTATCTCGAAATCATCCTTTTATTACAAAGCCAAGCATGGTGGTATTCCAATCATCAAACAAGGAAAACACTTGTTTGTCTATCGGGATGAATTGGACAAATGGTTGGAAAGCGGAAGAAAAGGAGAAACGCCTATAAGCATAGAAGAAGAACTCGCCCGAATGCTTGCAGCTACACGTCACAAAGCCAACCCTAAAGACTGGTAGGCTATGGAAACACCAACACCCATTGAAAATCTTGCTCAGGTCGCTACAAGATGGCAAGATACCATGCTCAGGTTGGGAAAGGAGTACAAACAGGAGCCGGAAGTTCTGAAAATAGGCGGAGTACCTATCGGGACATTGGGAAATTTCAGCGCATCCATTGGCAAGGCTAAAAGCAAAAAGACATTCAATGTGTCTGCTATGGTGGCAGCAGCTTTGTCCGGAAAGGAAGTCCTTAACTACACAACGAACTTCCCTGAAGGAAAGAACCGCATCCTTTACATCGACACAGAACAAAGTCAAAACCATTGTATGATTGTGATGCATCGTATCATGAAACTGGCAGAGTTGTCGACTAATGAGGATTGCGACCGTTTCTATTTTCTCGCACTACGCAAGTTCAATCCGAAGGAGCGTTTGGCTATCATAGACGATGCCATCAGTCAGATTGAGGGTCTCGGTTTCGTGGTAATTGACGGAATCCGAGACTTGGTCTATGACATTAATTCTCCGAGCGAAGCCATGTGCGTAATCTCCAAACTTATGCAGTGGACTGACGAGCACCAGATTCATCTTCACACCATCCTTCACCAGAACAAAAGCGATGAAAATGCCCGTGGACACATTGGCACGGAAATCAACAACAAAGCGGAAACGGTCATTCAAATCGAGAAAGACAAGGACGACAGCAACATCAGCAAAGTGGAAAGTGTGCATACCCGTTCCAAGGATTTCCTGCCATTCGCTTTCTGCATCAATGACCAATCACTTCCCGAACTTCTGCCGGACTATGTGCCAACAAAGAAGAGTGCAGGTCGTCCCAAACAGGAACCGTTCTCCCCTTATAAGGATATCCACGAAGCCATCCATCGCAAAGCTCTCGAACTGGCTTTTGAGGGAAGAGAAACTATTTCGGGATATAAGGCTTTGGAAGAAGAACTGACCACTGCCTACGAACTGGCAGGAACGAAATTTAATCACAACAAGATTGTGAAGATAATTAAGTTTCTCACGAACAAACGGATGGTGGTTCAGGAAAGCCGTGGCATTTATCGGTTCATACCGGATTACCATTATTGACTCTCCACTTGACTTTATTCTAAAAGTGTCCATTCGTATATAAGTCAAAGTCTAAGTGCAACGACTGGTTTCATGATAATCCACGGAACTGGTCGTTGCCATTTTATTTGCCAATGCAGTTGTGGATAATCCCGTTTATATTGGTTGTGGCAGTTCATTTGGAAATACTATGTATTTTTTGCCACTAACGGGTATTGATGCCTGTACGATTGAGTTATTGGCAGAATAGCAATCTTCATTTTGGCATATTGAATGACACATTACTCTCCCGGTAATTTCTATTTTGCTGTTCTTCAACAAGAGTTCCTGATATATACGGCAGACCTACTGAAACAATCTATATTCGGGTATCGGCAAAACTATAAACTGAATGACAAACTTATATCTATCCATTGCTCATTATCTTAGTTGGCAGAATGTTCTGACACTATAGCGACACAGAATGTGACATTAATATCGTTTAAGTTGCCATATAATCACACCTTTATACGCCAAAAATCTTCTCTAAATCGCCTTTGCTATCAACAAAAGCCATTAATATCCGGTCTTATACCTCAAAATATATCCCTTTTAAGCCTTCGGGCTTGCCCGTTGTACGAATATTATCTTGTATGGGGAGCCTAATACCCCAAGCGACTAATCGGTCGTTTGAGATTACCAAATCCTTCAGCAAGCTGATTGATGAGAAAAAGGCGTTATTTGGGCATTTTTTCTTTTCGCCAGCCTCCTTTCTTGACAAAAAACGAAATTTGCATGCTTAATTGCGTTATGGGCTTGCCCGTTATACAAACCTTATTGAGTTAGGGTAACTCAATACCCCAAGCGATAAATCGCTCGTGAGAACCTGCCAATCTCCAGCAAGCAGGATTGAGCTTTATAGCGATTATGGAGTTCGTTTTTACTCCATGTGCATCGTATTTTTGGAGTGTCGTCCAACATCTTTGTAGCCTCTGTTTGACAGATACCATAGACAAGCGTATTTCAGTTCTTTTATGAACTCTTTTGTGAACTCAGCAGTTTCTTTCAGGAACACTTCATCACCTTTAGGATATGTTTTCCGGAGTAATCCCGACCACCATAAATGCAGGTATTAGATGATGAATACAGAACTATTGTACGAACGCTTGCCAATTTAACATGACCAACTTGCCAGATTCCTAAGATTGATTTTGCCAACCTCCATATGGCATCATATAACTGAGAATAACCTATCATCTTTTCAGTGCGTAAAAATACGCAGTCCACTGCGTAAAATGTAAGGTTGTACAATTAACCGGTGATTTTCAGTAAGTTGCTCGTCGTTAATTAGCGGATTTCGGAAAATAAGTTAATGAAGTTATAGACTCGCTGTTATGAACCCTTTTACGAACTCATTTATTGCCAATTCACATTGCGATTAAGAGTGTGAGGTCAACATGAGAGACTACCATCAAACTACAAGTTCACTAAATTGACATAATTCGCCAATTTAATATCGAAAAATAGATGATTATTAAAAGATTATCGTTAACTTTGCAGTCAAATAAAATCATTGTAAAGATGGAAGTCAAAGACATTAATCGCTTAAAAGTTGTACTTGCTGAGAAAAAAAGAACAAACAAGTGGTTAGCTGAACAGCTGGGAAAGGATCCAGCTACAGTCTCCAAATGGTGCACAAACACTGCTCAACCAGGTCTTGAAACATTACTGGAGATTGCCAATGCTTTAGAAGTAGATGTGAAAGAGCTGTTAAACTCGTCAAAAGACAATGTTCAATTTGTTAAAATTCAGCAATAATCATTTTGCTACCAATTCGAATATCATTAGAAAATGTTAAGAAATAATAGTCCATACACATCAGCTTTCACTGCATGCTCGTTTATGTATTCAGAATTTAATGCGGTCTTGCCACTGCTTAAATCTGAAAATTCAGGTGTGCTCTTAAAAGAGGAGATTGCAAATAGAAATTATATCAAGGTTAACAATGAGGTTTCCGCGAAGAGAATTGTAACTGAATTTATACGCAGATATAGTGCTGTCCCGCATGATTTTTGGGACTGGTATGATTCTATGGATGAACCTGCTCAACGGGCGGCTCTTCTGTATGTAATCATTAAAACATACCGACTTATCTTCGAGTTTCATGTAAATGTCAGTATCAAGAAATGGAATTCTGTTGATCATACAATTTCCATCCATGATTTGCAACTAGAACTACTAGATATTTCTGCAAATGATGAATTTGTTGACAGTTGGTCAGAACAGACCAAAAAGAAGCTGATGAGCGCATACCTTACTATTTTGCGTCAAGCCGAAATGCTTGATAGTAAAACTAATGAGCTGCGACCATTGCGTTTACAGCCTAATGAATTCAAATATTATGTAGAATGTGGAGATTTGTGGTTTCTCGATGCTTGCCTGTTGACTCCTATGGAAAAGGAGAATGTTATAAATGCTTATAAAAATTTCTAGTATGGTCAATTTTGAGGAATTATATGAGAAACTTGCAGATAAGCAGTTTCAAGACACTGAGAATACAGATTTTTTCTATAATTATTTTGTAGTACAGTATTCTGTGTGTGAAGAAAAAGAAGTTGAGCGAACATTGGATCAATTCAAAGAGGCACTGAGTCGTCCTACAAATTATATTGATGTATTGTCGCTTGATATATTTGATGAACTATGTCATTTCCTTGACAATCGACCGTTCTTCAAATATGATTCCTCATTGGAATACCTATTGGAGAAAGACAAAACAATGCCGGATGCTGTGACAAAATCAATAACTAATATGGCGAACAGCGATGAGTTCTATGAATATATCAACACTCGCATATTAGAACATATCACAAGAAATGACGACAACATGCGACGTCCATACGTATTTTTCTATGGAATAGGTCGTATTTATCCATATTTGCGAACCAATGTTTTGCTCACTGCATACGAGAAATTCAATAGAGCCAATAAATACAAGGTAATCCTACTCTATCCTGGTAGTCAGATTGGTAATAGTTTCAGCCTTTTTGATAAACTGGAAGACAGCCATACTTATCGAGCTACCATATTGTTGAACAATCCTCATAATGTATAAAACTATGCTACAGAAAGAAATATATAATAAACCTATAGAACGCGAGGTCAATCCTGCAGTTTCGGCTTCAGACATGAAGCCGGAAGTGATTAATGTAGAAATTGAAGAATATGTATTCACTGAGGAAATTGTAATAGGCTTATACAATGTAATAAATGGAATCCGCGAAGCAAATGTCAGTCACAATGGCATTTGGATTAACGGCTTCTACGGCTCCGGTAAATCGCATTTTCTGAAATATTTGCGTTATCTATTCCATAAAGATTATGCATCAAAAGCCTTTGAACGTCTGGCTCAAGCAGTAAAGGAATGCAACGAGAAAGATTTGGGCTTTGCAGTTTCCAATTTAGACATAGCCAACATTAGGAATTGGGTAATCGACAGGGCTAATATTGAAATTGTTATGTTCAATATCGGTAGTGTACATAATGCCCGTGCCAATGATAAAAATACATTTACGGAGGTATTTTGGAATGAGTATCACCGTCATCGAGGATTCAATCAATTTAGTCTGCCTCTGGCTCAATATATAGAGAAGCCATTGGCGGAAGCTGGTAAATTTGATGAGTTCAAAGCCATGATTCCCAATTGGGATCGTGATGCAGGGCAGTATGTCAATACAGAGTTGGATTTGGTATTGGAAACTGCAAAAGAAGTTCTTCCTTCGCTGTCAATAGATGCGATACGCAGAACAATTGTTGATGACACAATGAATGTGAGCGTAGAAAGTTTTGCCACAGAAATGGCTCGATATGCAGAAGGCAAAGGCGAAGACTTCCGTTTGTTATTTTTAGTAGACGAAGTCAGCCAGTTCATTGATTCCAGAAAAGGTTTATTGTTGCAGCTTCAAGAGGTGGCAACAGAATTGAACAATAAATGCAATGGAAGCGTCTGGGTAGCTTGCACTGCACAGCAGGATTTGTCACAAGTGGTAGCGGGAAGTCAAATTCGTCAAACTGATGATGCCTACGGAAAGATTATGGGACGTTTTACCATAAAAGTCTCATTGTCTGCATCCAAACCGGAGTATATCACAAAAGTACGTCTTCTAGAAAAGAACGGCAATGGCGAAGCTGAACTTATAGAAATGTATAAGCGGAAAAAAGCTGCGCTGGAGACACAATTTCAGTTGCCAACTTCATTTAATGCGTACGACACGCAAACCGATTTCGTAGATTTCTATCCCTTCCTGCCGTATCAGTTCAAGTTGATTAAACTGGTGCTTGATAATCTTGTAGACATTGACTTTATAGACAAGCAACAGGGCGGTACAGAGCGTAGTATCATCAAGGTTGCACATACCACAGCCAAACTTGCCAAAGACGAAGAAGTCGGAAACCTTATCGCTTTTGACCAATTCTATGATACTGTTATCCGCGGTAGCCTTACGGCACTAGGTCAGCGTGCCATTAGTAACGGATTGGGTATGATAGATGAAATTGAAGACGAAGCAGAACGTAACTTTGGACGTAGAGTTATTGAAGTTCTATTCCTTATCTGTCATCTTCAAGACAGCAATAAACTTGTTTTCCCGGCTACACTTTATAATGTTGTAACATTGCTGATGAAACGAGTGGATGATAGTCGTAATGACATTAAATTAAGAGTGGAGAATATTTTAGAATATCTGTGCTCTAAGAATATCATCCGCAAAGAAATAACGAAGGGCAATGTAGAAGTATATGATTTCTATACTGAAGATGAACGTGAAGTTGCGGCAACTATTGACAATCAAATGGTGGACACATCTACGATGGCTGAAGAACTGCGAAAATTGATTCACGGTTATCTTACGAATATTTCAAACAAAAAGACATTTTACAGCCGAAATGCATCGATTGGTGAAAAAATTCTTGGTCGTAACTACCTGAATGCAAATAATCCTGATATGTGGGTTAATTTTGAGTTTGAAGATGAACGCGAACCGGAAATTATCAGTTTCAGCAATCGTGACGGGAATGTTATTTTCTATATGACGCCAGCCTTCCGATCCAAGAATTTCTACGAAGATTTCTATTGGTATTGTAAGGTACAGAGATATGTTTCAAGTTGCGCTCAAACTACGCTGAGTCAAAGCCGCCAAAAAGCAAAAACAGAATTTGAACAGCGTGCTGCAACACTTTTCAATACCAAAATCAAAGCTGCTTTCAAGAATATCTTTGACAAATGCGTAATTATTAGTGGTCAGAATATTGAAACCAGCATAACCAATACAGGAAACGAGCGTTACAATTCGGCTCTTGAAGCTGCATTTGCAAATACATTCAGATATGCTCATCTGGTGACAGGTAGTGTACCCAAAAATCAAAATGAGTTGATAGTTTCCATCAATAGACCGTACGATGAAAACGAATATAAAATATCTCCATTGTCCGAAGCAGAGCAGGAAGTTGACAACTACCTTTCTCGTAAAGTTGTGACAGTGGATATGCTGACGGTAATAGCTGATTTTGAACGAGCACCTTACGGATGGTCTGAATACTTTACGGCCAATATTGTCAATGAATTGACACGTCGTCGCATGTGGAAGTTCTTGTACAATAATAACCCTCAAATAGAGACCTCTTTTATCGCTCAGAACCTGATGCGCGAGAAACAGAAGTTTACACTGAAGAGAGCCGAAAGCATTTCACTAGAATTGATTGCTCGTTTTACGACTTCTTGGAAGAATGTATTCAACAAGGTAGGTGCTCTACCAAGTGATGGCGAAGAACTTATGCGTCAGTGTAAAGCTGATTTAGAAAACTGGAACGTTACGCAAAGTGAATTGATAGGTGCTTTGAACGGACTTCCATTCTGCCATTTTGTTGAAGAGTTTCGAACTATTGTTCTTGAATGGAAGAAAAATAGCGATGCCCCAACTTTCTTCAATAAAGTCATTTCTGAAGAGAGTAAAGCAAAGGAGACTTTTGATAAATTCAAAGAAGTTAAAGACTTCTATGAAAGATGTATAAAGAGCGTTCCTGGTCACAAGGGATTATATACAGACATTATAGAATTCATCAGAAGTAATAACGATAATTTTACATACCTTGATAAGACTGAAAGAGAGAAAGCGAACAATCTTCAGAGAATTACTACCGATGAGTGGCCTATGGACAAAATGCGTGCATACGGCAAGTTGCGGGACGAATTGCGTAGCGACATTGAAAATACGGTCGAGTCATTAAAATCTGAGATTGTAGCAGCTATTTCTGATGTCTATGTAGAGATGGAACAAATGGTAATTGATAAAGAACTGAATGGATTTACTCTTCCGCCTAAGGGTTCTGTAATTACCCGCATGACTATAGGAACGCAAAATATAGCCAAATTGCGTAATGAACTTGGGGAGGTTGAAACACTGAAGGTACAACTTGTCGAAATTATAAATGCTGAGATTAAGCGTAGAAAAAGCGCAAGTACATATACACCAGACGACAAACCGTCGCCTGTGCTCAAAGAGACTAAAACAGCATATCTGCCAAGACCTAAGAATGGAGGTATTCTCCACAGTGAGGCTGAAGTAGATGAATATCTTGAAAGCCTACGACGCTCTTTGATGAAATATATCAATAACAACGAAGACATACTCATTAAATAGAATAAATATGAGAGAACGATTAATAGTTAAATCTTTTGGTCCAGTCAAGGAACTCGACATAACCTTCAGAAAGGTAACAGTTTTCATTGGTGACCAAGGTACAGGAAAAAGTTGTATTGCAAAACTCTTTTCTCTTTTCAAATGGTTGGAGAAAGAGTTGTTGCTACAACGTCAAAAAATAAGTTATTACGAACAGTATAATCGCTTTCAGACGAAACTTTGCGCTTATCATCGCATTGAATCGTTTTTAAAAGACGAAACATACATTCATTTCGTAGGAGAAAATTATACTTTCAAATACGAAAATTCCTCTTTTCACATACTGGAAAATGAGGCAAAAAACAACATAGTTCCCAAAATTATGTACGTACCTGCTGAACGTTCCATTTTGAGTGTTGCTGAAAATAAGACAAAACTTATGAAAGAATTGCCTGATTCATGTGACGCGTTCTTTGATGAGTTCAGCGAAGCAAAGAAGACCTTCAAAGCAGGCTACGATTTACCTTTTGGTGATCTTCATTACGAATATGACCAATTGAATGATACAAGCCGTATAAGCGGAAGTGACTATGCGGACAAACCTGTAAAATTGGCCAATGCATCAAGTGGTATTCAGGCAGCCCTTCCGCTATGTATAGTTTCTGAATATCTAAGCGACAAGGTTGCCTCACGAGAAGAAAAGAAGCAATCAAAAGAAGAGCGAGACAAACTTGAAAAGAAGGTGGCTGAAATAATAAACAATGACAGCTACACAGAAAGTGTGAAAGACATGATGTTAAAACAGCTGTCTTCGCTCAATAGATATGGATGTTTCATTAATATTGCAGAAGAGCCAGAACTGAATCTTTTCCCGAAATCTCAAATGGGAGTACTTTCTTCCCTGATTGCTGCCAATGCAAAAACAGATGGTAATATGCTAGTTATAACAACACATAGCCCATATTCTTTGGCTATCTTGAACCTGTTGTTATTGGCATCAAAAGTATATGCTATCGCTACTGACGAAGAAATGCAAAAGACGATAAAAGAGATTGTGGATAGTAGATTCCACATATCAATTGAAGACTTAGCTGCATATAATTTGTCGGAGGGAAATGGAATAGATTATTGCCGTTCAATTGTGAACGAAACGACTGGTCTCATTTCCAAAAACGACTTGGATTCATTATCAGGTGAAATTACCCGTAAGTTCAATGCTTTATATCAAATATATGGAACAGCAGCAAGATAAAGCAATTCCTGAAGCCATAAAACGATTGAGATTATGTGCATCACTGAAAGATTGTGGGCACTCAGTTGAAAGTTGTTTCAAACAATCTTCTGCAAAACTTCTCTATGCTTATGACGATGAAGTCTTGGGATATTCCGATTGGAACAAAACTGTTACTCCTGAAGATGTTTCGCGCACATTTATCGTTCATAACGATAACGCTGTAGAGATTATACTTTTGCCATTGGACAACCGTATTATATCTGGTCCTGTAGTAACAAAAGGAGGTGTGAATGATTGCGCTATATTGACGGAGCGACAAATGAGTTTCGTTGAATTCAAAACCAACGTAACAAGCAACTCCGAACAAAACATAGGCGACAAGACTGATGATGCCATTGCTCAATTATGGCATACATACAATGAAATCATATCTCCACGATGTTCCTCAAAAGGAATATCTTTGGCGACATCAGTAGAAATAGACTTCTTTGTCATCTTTGACAGTAATCTTGATGTGACCAATACTACCGCATCTCGATTGGACAAACAAATGGAGTTTTTAGAGAAAAACAAATTCCCATTGTTTTTTGACAATGAGAAATCGTTTATTTAATACCGGTTATGAACACATCAAAACTTAAGCGATTTGCTACAGAAGCGAGGACAAAGATAAGGCAGGGCGTTATCCTCATGATGCGCCAATGGGGCTTTGATGCCGATGGCAATGTTTTGGAAGAGCCTCAGTTATTACAAGGTGGCACACTGTTTCGGGGCAAGGTTATCGGCAGTGAGGCGGTGTATCACAGTTGGATGGCACTGCGCGGCAAAATCGGAAAAAACGGTCTTCGGCAAGTATATGAGGAAACTGCATACACATGGTTTAACCGTCTCGTAGCTATCAAGATATTGAGCAAAAACAATTTGCTTGAACCTTATCTCGACTATAATGCAGGTGAGGGTTTGCATACAACAGAAATAGTCGCACAAGCTCGTCGTGGCATTTTTCCTCAAATGAGTGATTTTGAGCAAAGGAAGGTGGTGGAACTGACAAACGACCATAACCGCGAAGCGGAGCTTCTCACTCTGCTTCTCAGTGCAGTTTGCCATAATACTCCCATTCTTGCCAATTGTTTTGGACGCATCAACGACTACACTGAATTATTGCTGCCTCGTTCTATCCTCTCGCAAGGAGACTTTCTTGATATGCTGAACGATGACACTTATATATCAGACGATGATTATTGCCAGCCTGAACTGATAGGCTGGCTATATCAGTTTTATATAGCAGAGCGTAAAGATGAAGTCTTTGCATCCTTCAAAAACGGCAAAAAGGCATCAAAAGAAGATATCCCGGCAGCGACACAAATATTTACGCCGAACTGGATAGTGAAATATATGGTGCAGAATACTATCGGTCGTATCTATTTGGACAACAACTCTTCCAGCATTCTAAAGGATGATTGGAAATATCTAGTAGAACAGGCTAATAGTAACAATGCTGAAAAGAGCAGACTTAAGATAGAGAATCCTGAAGAACTGACAATCATCGATGCTGGTTGCGGTTCAGGACATATTCTGGTAGAGGCATTCGACACTCTCTATGCTATCTATTTGGAGCAGTATGCTTCTCCTCGCGAAGCCTGCGATGCCATCCTTCAATATAACATCGTAGGTATTGATATTGATACCCGTGCCAAGCAGTTGGCACAATTCGCCTTATTGATGAAGGCATGTAGTTACGTACCGGAAATGGCAGACTGCCATATCATGCCGAGAGCATTCGATATGCCTGTTCCGATATCAGAGGACGAAATCGAGAATTTGAAAGATTCTCTACCGCATTTCTTCTTAGGTAATAACAAGAAGGTAATCAGTGAAACAATTGAAGCCATCAAAATCCTTCAGCAGGCCGAAGAACTTGGTTCTATTATGAAATTCGATGTGAGCGAATCCACTCGTTATGCCATCCGTACTGCATTGGAAACTCAGAGTGCAGATAAATTCGCATACTACGCTCACATGAAACTTATGCTGGCTCTGACCGACAAATATGCAGCAGTAGTGATGAATCCTCCGTATATGGGTAGTGGCAATATGAACGCTGTGTTGAGCAAGTATGTGAAAGATAATTACCCAAAAAGCAAAGCTGATTTATTTGCTGTATTTATGGATGCAGCTATTTCATTGCTTTCCGATAATGGTAAATATGGAATGATAAATATGCAGAGCTGGATGTTTCTATCTTCATTTGAGGCTTTGCGTACGAATCTGCTAAAAGAGTCGTGCATTGACAGCATGTTGCATCTTGGACCACATACCTTTGACGAACTTTCCGGTGAAGTAGTGCAGAATACAGCATTTGTTATCACTAATAGCAAACCGACACAAGATACTTACGGGGCGTATTATCGTCTTATTGCTGGAGGTAACTGTCACACAAAAGAAACTATGTTTCTTGAACCGGAGGAAATTGACGATGAAATCGCAGAGGATAGGCAAGTATATTTCCCCAATATGCTCCAATCGAATTTTGAGAAAATACCGGGATGCCCGATTGCTTATTGGGTAAGTGAAAAATTGCTATTCAATATTGGAGTATGCAATCCTATCGGATATTACGCGGAACCTCGCGCTGGTTTGCAAACTAGCGACAACAATAGATTCTTGCGTTTATGGCATGAAGTTTCAATTAAACAGACTGCTTTTAACCTAAGCAGAGAAAAAGCTTTGTCTTCTAATTACAAATGGTTTCCTCATAATAAGGGTGGTCAAGACAGACGATGGTTTGGCAACAGGGATTATATCGTAAATTTCTATCACGATGGAGAAGAATTAAAGTATTGGTTAGAACATAATCCGAATGATCCAACAACTAAATCGTGGTCTAGAAACCTTAGAAATTACCCTTTATATTTTAATGAAGGTATTACTTGGGGAGCAGTAACCAGTAAAAATATAACAGTTAGATATTCACCTCAAGGTTCTTTATTTGACACATCTGGTCCTATGTTATTTTCAAAAACAGATTTGATTTACATATTAGGACTTATGAACTCTATCGTACTTTACCAATATGCACGACTTTTCGCACAGGGCCTTTCTATTGGCTCCGGACATATTGCCAAAGTTCCATTGGTAATCAATCTGCAAGAACAAGTTGTGCCATTAGTAAATGATAACATCTCCATTTCTAAACAAGATTGGGATGCCCACGAAACTTCCTGGGATTTTCAATGTAATGAAATTGTAGCATTAGACTCTGATGAGAAGTATATTGATACCATCAACGGGATTTATGAAGGGACAGGTATCATGCCGGATTTGGCGGCACCTCAGTTGGATAATCTCGAATGGCGCACCAATATCTTCAAAGAGAAATGGGAAGACAAGTTCAGGCGGCTTCACGAGAACGAAGAGGAATTGAACCGTCAATTTATCGAGATTTATGGACTACAAGACGAATTGTCTCCAAATGTACCTATATCCGAGATTACAATCTTGCAACAAGGAGAAATTTCTATAAAACCGGAGGGCTCATATTGCGGAACATTAGAATGGCATGATGATGTGCTGATGAAGCAGCTCATTTCGTATGTCATCGGTGTGTGTATGGGACGTTATCGTTTGGACAAACCGGGCTTGCATATAGCGCACCCTACGCCTACGGATGAAGAAATCTGCAAATATCAGTATCGTGGCGAAGAGTTTGAGATAGATGGCGATGGTATCATCCCTATCCTACCAGACGATTCTCCTTTCATTGATAATGCGCGTAACCGTATAGTGGATTTTGTTTCAAAGGTATTTGGTAGCGAGAAACAGGTCGAGAATCTGAACTTCATGGAATTCGCCCTTGGCAAATCGGTATCTGATTATATGATTAAGGACTTCTATAAAGATCATAAGAAGATGTATCAGAATCGTCCTATCTACTGGCTGTTCAGTTCAAAGAAAGGAGCTTTCCAGTGCATAGCCTATATGCATAGGATGGACGAATATACCCTTGAGCGCATCCGTCAGAACTATCTGTTGCCATATATTAGTTTCTTAGATGAGAAAATATCGGCTATGCAGACAAGTGAAAGCCTTTCTGCTGCCGAAACCAGACAAATCGCCAAATGGCAGACCCAATTGGATGAGTGTCGCGAGTATCATGACCGTCTTCATCAGTACAGCCAAAAGAATATTTCGTTCGATTTGGATGATGGCGTAGTAAAGAACTATGCATTGTTTGGTGATGTCGTGGCGAAATTGAAGTAAGAGTTAAGAATTATGATTATAGATCAAATATATAGCTATTTTGAACGTGACGAAGATATGCATGTGCTGTTCATCTTCGACAGCATGGACTATATAGGCTTAGAATTATGTAATGTAGTGTGGAAAGAGGGCTACCGTTATGTTGTCTTCGACGGCAGATGGTTCACTACGAAGTATTTGCTTCACACCGAATGGAGTAACGACAAGGTTGTACTCCTTTTTCCTCCCGAATGTCAAGTGGTATATCCGAACGATGAAAAAGAACGCTTGAAGTTCCCTTTGCTTGGAGAATTGGAAGCCGGAGGTGTTCTTCATGGAGATAACTCACTCGATTTTATGAGCCAGCATCATATCGACGCCAAATATGAACGATATGTATCAAGCCGTATTAACGAGCTTAATATTAGTCGAGTAGAATCTATGTTAAAGCCTTATTATGAGAGCAAAACGTTCTCTCTGGAGGTTGCAGACAGAGCGATTGTATCATATATGCTTGATAGCGACAGGTTGCTCGAATGGAACGAAATAATTCTCCGTACGCTCATGTTCGGATGCAGTACAGAGAAAAAGCGCAGAGATATAGCATTCAATCGTATTGGAAAACGTCCTGCAATAAGCACTTTATTAAACAACAAATTACAGGAAATATTTGGAGTTGCATACGACGAGAATTCGACGATAAAAGTAGATAATCTTATAAGGATTTGGAAATACAACTTGATATGCCGAAGTCTACCCGCCAACCCTAATGATGACTATAAGGAACTGAAAGTGACAAGTTCATTGGGAATTGACCGTATGTTTTCCCTTTTTAGTCTGGCCAAAGCAACTCCAGCTACTGCTGAAAAGTTTGAAATGTTAATGAGCGAACTTGGAAATAGCGTGAGAGAGGCTCAAATTATAGATTGCTACGGAATTGATGCGCCATATAGCTATGTACCACAGAGTATGTGCCTAAATATAGTTGAAAAAACTATATGTAACGGAATTGCAGAACATTATGAGACAGTAATCAATCGTATGGAATCGCTCATGCTACGACAACCCGGTAATACTCTTGTTGAACGATTGACTGCATTTGTTTCATTGACTGCGAGTTACTATGAATTAGCATCAAAAGTAGTTTCTCAGCTGAAGATAGATAATGCCGATGAGTATATCAGGCAGTATTCTGAGTCTTTCTATCAACTTGATACATTGTACCGCCGTGCATTGGAAAAGTACTATTTGCTGTCAACAGAAGGCTTGGAAATCGCAGATGCTTTGACTCTAGCGAAACGGAGACTGGATGCCGACTATCATGAGTTTATAGGTGTGATGGGTATGGAGTGGTCCGATACGGTAAAAAATGAGGGCAAAGAATGGCATTTTGAGACGTTACTTACACGTCAGGAGAATTTCTACACGGACCATGTAAAGGACTTCTCTGCCCGTCAGATGATCATTGTGAGCGATGCACTGCGTTATGAGGTTGCTCGTGAAATGCTGGGTGAGATGTTCAAACGCTCAAAGCAGAAGCACGAAATGCATATGGAATGTATGGTGGGAATGCTTCCAAGTGAAACAAAATTCTCGAAGGTTTCTCTTCTTCCGCATAGCAAAATGACACTTACGGCTGATGGTACCAGCCTTGATGATGGTCCGATATTGGAAGACATCAAGTCAAGGGAGAGCCATGTCCAGAAATATAATCCAGAATCTCGCTGTTTTAATTTTTCTGACTTACAGAATGATTCAAACACCAATCGAGAGAAACTGAAAGGGCACAAACTTGTTTATGTTTTCCACGATGTTATTGACTCAGCCGGACATAATGACGATGGGGAAAGCCTTATATCTGCTTGTCGAAGGACAGTAAATGAACTTTCTGAATTTGTACTGAGTTCATTAGCTACCTACAATTTTGAAAAGGTGATTGTAACGAGTGATCATGGTTTCCTATTTAACGATATCATTATTCAGGAGAAAGACAAACAGACCATCACGGAGGAGGCCAGCGAAAGAAAGTCGCGGTACTACCTGACCACCTCAGATACTGAAATAATCAATGTTGCCAAATACAACGGCGTCGCAGTGCCTATTGGAACAAACAGGTTCGCTGCACAGGGGGCTACCTATAAGTTTGCACATGGAGGAAGTTCTCTTCAGGAGATAGTTATCCCTCTGATTGTTGCAAGCCGCGGTCGCGAAAAGGTTTCCGAACAGAGGAAGGTGCAGATTATGCTGCTTGGTGATAAGCGTGTGATTGAATCCAGCGTGTTACAACTTGCCTTTATCCAAAAAGATGCAGTGTCGTACGATCTGAAGAAGATGCGAATAAGATTCGGCCTGTACGATAGTGACAAACTTGTTTCTGATGAGAAGGAATTAGATATAGACAGGGCAGATACCGATGCGACTTCACGCATTTATAGTCAAAGCCTGACATTGTCGAGTGGAGTAAATGCCTCTATACTTGAACTGAGAGTATATGATGTGGAAGACAATCTTAACCCTATCATTAAAGAGAAAGTAATGAATAAGACGCTCATAGAACGTGACTTTTAATATTGAAAATGCGATATGAAACTTCAGGACAAAATATTAACAGCATTCCAGGGTATGGTAGTCCGCAAGGATTTGGCTTTCCTTGTCAAAGGTGGACTTCCTGTACCGACCTATGTACTCGAATATCTTCTTGCACAGTATTGTGCTACTGATGATGAGAATGTGATAAAAGAAGGAATAGAAAAGGTAAAGGATATTATCCGAAACAATTATGTGCATCGTGCTGATGCTGAATCCGTAAAAGGGCGCATTCGCGAAGCAGGTCAACACCGTATCATTGATAAGGTTACTGTTATCTTAAATGAAAGAGCAGATGAATATCAGGCTACATTTGCGAACCTTGGACTATCGGGAGTTCCTATCGGCACGCAGTATGTCAAAGCCAATCCTAAATTGCTATCGGGAAATGGCGTGTGGTGTATAGTGAATGTGGGTTATATTTCTGGCGACAATATAAGAGTACGTTGGGAAATACAGACATTGAAACCTATTCAGATTTCAAATGTAGATGCAAAAGTTTATATAGATCAACGCAGCAAGTTTACCACAGAAGAGTGGCTCGATTTTATGATGCACACTGTTGGTCTTAATCCCGATAAACTTAATAGAAGAGAAAAATTCATCACATTGGCTCGTCTGCTTCCACATGTAGAAAATAATTATAATTTTATGGAACTCGGGCCAAAGGGAACCGGGAAATCGCATGTCTTTCAAGAACTGTCTCCTTTTGGCGTACTCGTAAGTGGCGGCGATGTTACAAGCCCACGCCTGTTTGTAAAAATGGCTGGCAATAAAGAAATATTGGGGCTTGTCGGATATTGGGATGTCATCGCATGGGATGAGTTCGAGCAACAGAAAGGCCGTAATGTAGAGGCTGTATTGATAGATACAATGCAGAACTATCTTGCCAACAAATCCTTTAACCGAGGAAAGGCCACTCATGAAGCAAGTGCGTCAATGTGTTTTGTTGGCAACACTAAACATACCGTACCATATATGCTCAAAAACAGCCATTTGTTTGAGTCAATCCCAACCTCTTTTATTAAAGGAGCTTTTCTTGATCGTATTCATCTATATAACCCTGGCTGGGAAATCAAAATGTTGAAGAAGGACAGCTTTTCAAAAGGTTATGGACTGATTACGGATTACATCGCTGCGATTCTTCATGAATTGCGTAATGTAGATTTGACTAGCAAACTGAACGAGTATGCGCAGTTCGATTCAACACTTTCAGAACGAGACCATCTAGCTATACGTAAAACATTTTCTGGTCTTATAAAACTTATATATCCTGACGGCAATATGACAGATGAAGAGGCTTACGAACTTATCGATTTTGCTGTAGAAGGACGCAAACGTGTGAAAGATCAGCTTTATATCATAGATGAGACATTTATGGCTGAACCAGCCATGTTTAAATATCTGTGCCGAAAAAACGATACCGAAGTTACTGTTGAGACTTTGGAGAGGCTAAGTAATACCACTACTGTTCCTGATTATTATAGACCTGAGACACAATCGTCAATTAAAGAACAGGATGTAGATACAGTTCCGGTTACAAACGTCCCTTCTCACGAAAAGTGTCCTCACATAGCCCATCTACCGGAAGGTGGTCTCACATTCCGTATGGGCCAGACTGGGGTAACATATAAGGATTTGTTTGCGTCGTATATGGCTGATGCCTCTGAAATCACAATTGAAGATCCATTTATAAGAACATCTTGGCAAGTAAAAAATCTTATGGAGTTTCTTACTATGCTTATTGATACTCGCGAAGTGGATGATTTAAAAGTGCATCTTATCACTAACGAAGAAGAGACGAAACTGCCAGAATTGATAGACAGGCTTGACGATATAAAAGATGATATGCTTACATACGGCATTGAGTTCGACTATAAATTCAAAGACTTTCATGACCGCTGCATCAAATCAAATGATGGATGGATGATAACGCTTGGTCGTGGTCTTGATATTTTCGACAAATATAGTCCTTATTCTGTAGCAGCAGTGCGTCAGGATAAACGTAAGTGCAAAGATTTCATTGTCTCATACATTAAAGAAAAATAAAGAAATCTTGTTGAGTTTGATTGTTACACCAGCAATATGCTCCAAAATCTCAATATATCATTAAGTAAAGAAAAGTACCATTATTTGTATATTATATGATAGGTTGGAGACTTTAGGATTTTCAGTTATTCGAATTTTTCGAATAACTGAAACCTCAGAGTTTATGTCACAATTCAATGACTTGAAAAACAAAGATATTTTGCTTGCCAAAAGAAAAAGATATGCACCACTCTCAACTTGACTTTAATGACCATTATTATATACACGGGCAATAAAGTTAAGTCAAACAGAGGGAAGAAAAGAAAAAGGCTTCAACTTAATTTTTCTCTTTTGGTCAGCAATCAAATTTCGTGAGAACATCTTGCATTTAGTTGACATTCTTGGCGAAAGCATCACGGAATTTTGTACCTTTGTAGTCGGATAGAATATAGGTGAACTTCATCGAGGATACAATATTTCCTCATAGTTCTGATTCATTGAGAAAAGAGTGTAATACAGCCTTAAAAACAAGTCCAAGAGGTCTCAAAAACAACTTTTCTACCGATTAAATTGCAATAATCTATCATTCAAGCAGCTATGTATGCTGCATCGGTAAATAAGCTACATAATACACTAACAATCGACCACTTACACCTTTTAAAATCAAAACCATCCAGGAGTATAAATAGGTATAAATCGACTAATTAACGCCAAACAACAATAATATACAATCTTATTTTGTTACTTAGAAATATTTGAGCAACAAAACAAATGTAATCGCATTGTAAAAAAGTAAACTAATTATCATATTTTGTTATATTTGTACATAAATAATTCTGAAAACCATGAACAATCTGTTATACTATCCATACATAAATCTGCCTAACACTGATTGGGCTATACGAGCTCTGCTTTACTATGACAATATTAGTTCTATAGTACCGACTCAATATTTCTATGAACCAGAACAATATGAGCCTTTTATGCGGGAGGTAATTCAAAATGAACTAATCCACCCAATTAATCCTATGGATGTTCTTGAACATCCTTGGGAAGTTTCAAAAATGTTTATGGAATATTTAACTCAGAACCGAGATATCATACAAAGACGAAGATTTTCACATAACAAATTCGGGACTAGCCATATTCATCCTGAGAAATTTTCATTGAAAAAAAATGGTAATAAATTACACGTAGATAAGTTTGATTTTGAGATTTTTCATGAGCTCACTCAAATGGGATTGGCAGAAAGGATAGATAACAATTGGTATAATGTAGAAAAGAAAACTGCCAATGAACTTATGACTTTTTTGACCTCAGTAATTGCCAATAAAATTGATTTCCAGCCAACTACAGACAAAATTGACTATAGCTTCGCTACAACATACATACGAAACCAAGATATTGAATTACGAACAAGACAATATAAGAGAGATTTGATACTCAAGAATCTGATACCATATCCTAAACAAATAGATTTGATCAATCTTAGAAAATTTAAAGATAAGTACCGTGATTTATTAAAAGCATTCAGTAACAAAGTAGAACTATTAGTTCTAAATCCAACAATTACTCCGGAATCACCATTATTCAAAATAACTCTTGAGGATATGAAAATGGCTAAAGAAGAACTATCCGCAAGGATGAATGAAAGCCATATAGGTGATATCATTTTTGGAACAATATGTGGAACTATTTCCGCAGGAATAGGATTACTAGCCAGTCCTGTTTTAGGTATCCCCGGCTTCCTAAATGCTATCCATTCAGCATGTAAAATTGAAAAACCTGAAAATATAATAGATCAAACGGGGTTAAAATATCTGGCTTTAGTTGATAAAAGATTGAGAAGGCAATGAATATCTTCAGAAACAAAATATCATCTATGCAATTTAGAGAAGTTTTGTTGCTTGTTTGTTGCTTAAAAGAGTGTATTTTATGTAATAACTATCTATCATACAACAATATGACTATTTAATTTTCAAATTTTGCATCAGCAAGTAAAGCTAATCATATATACCCAGTTATCCCCAAAGCGAAAACGATGAGAGATTTTCCTTTATAGCTAGCTTAGGATGTTCAGTTTTCCTATCTCCCATTTCAAAACAAAGGCTGTCCATTATCTAATATGTGACAGCCTTTCTATGAAAGTTTTTTTCAAGTAAATATCATACTTTTTTCATAAACTCCTTCGGTGTTTTTCCAAAATACTCCTTATACTGAAGTTTTTCAGATTTCGCATACCCACCATTTCAGCAACCACGGTCACAGAAAATTTTCCGCTTTCCAAAAGTTCCCGTGCCTTCTCCATCCTGATTCTCGAAATCAAATATTTGGGTGCTTCTCCCATCAACAACTTCCACTTATTATAAAAGGTTATCCGGCTCATGCACATCCTGGAGGCAATATCATCTACTGTCAAATCCTCTTTATCCATATTCTCCATAATGTAAAGCTTCACTTCATTCAAAAATCACCAAATCCGGATACTCTTCACATATTACCTCCAATGCTTCCTGACCGTCATCAAAGCTCCTCACTACAAAACATTCCGATAAACGTTTCTCAAGATAATCCCTGAATCCCTTGTCATTATCCGCAAGTATCACTAAAGGTCTAATCCATATTTTTTTCTTCGAGAAACCATGGAAAACCATTTCCGACTCATTCACCTGAAAAGTGTCCGGAATATTTAAGAATGTATACACCCCCCGAAACCGCACACGAACATCTTATGGGAAATCGAAACAGAGCCTCCTTTTCCAAAGTCAGTATTTTCCCGTCACACATATTCATCAACTTGTCAAAAAACACACCGCCCATGCCATACTACTTGCCATGCAGAGGTCGCAGAATAGGAAGCCGCGACGAGTACCATCTGCAACATTTCAAAAATCGCTTGTTGCCTGTGTCCTTAATCTTGATTGCCCAGTAATCCCCCTTCAACAAAACCTGCATCGAGAGGTGCGTTTCCGGCAGAGAACACTCGATGGCACTCAATACAAACCGGTCAACCGGAGATATCTTTCCCGGATCAAACCAAGCGCTTGCATAGTCAAAATCCGGAACCAAATCCAGCTTCATCTGCAACCCGGCCACATGAGACTGTAAAAAAGACACTTTCTTCCTCATAAATGCGCCGATTTCATGTTCTGCAACTACCAGGCTACTAGAATTGCCAAATAGTCGTTTCAACTCCATTAACGCTATCAAGTGCTGCTCCAACCCGCCTATATGATGAAGTGCAACAGCCAGTTCCTTCTTTATGTCTTCCGGACAGTCTCCTTCGTAACTGCCCCTAACGGTGTCTTAATCAAAGAAATGGGATTACGTATGTTTTGAAAGGTATCAATGAAATACTGATTTCCCTCTTTCAGTAAATCTCTTTCTTCACTGATACAGAGCAAATGGAACAAAAGCCAACATAATATACAGATTCCACTAGCCACTATTGGCAGAACAGACCAGGGAACCTTATGATATACGCCGATGGACAGCAGGAAAATGAATAATGACACTACTATTATTATTATCGATAAATGTTTCATACTATTATAAATTTAAGTAATAATGATTCCTACTAATATATACCCGAGTTTTCAGTCAATAGCAGGATAATCCCAAGTATGTCATCAGGAGGCGGTCTAATGGAGGAACGGCAGGTTCCTTGAATCATCAAATTCACCTTACCAACCCTCGTTTGCTAGCAGAGCCTACATTCCGTCCACCTGCATTTCATACCCAGCAACTCTCTAAACCATTCATTTTCCATACCCAACGTATTTTTAAGTACCAATACAATATTCTGCTTATCCAAGATAGCCCCAATCAATTATTTTCAAACAAAATAATAGTATAACAAACGGAAAGATTAAAAAGATGATACCACTTCACACATATTCTTATCATACTCACATATCTTGCCCATGAAACAGAAAGACATTATCTTTGCAGCATGAAACGAGACTTGAAAGAAAACGGAGGATTACCGGCACATATACTCTGGACACTTGCCATCGTAGCTGGCGTGTCCGTAGCCAACTTATATTACAACCAACCCCTGCTTAATATCATGCGGCATGAATTGAGAGTTTCTGAATTCAAAACGAACCTCATTGCCATGGTTACACAAATCGGATATGCGCTGGGATTATTGTTCATCGTTCCATTAGGAGACCTCTATAGACGCAAGAATATCATCCTGACGAATTTCTTCCTACTCATACTTTCCCTTCTAGCCATTGCCCTGGCACCGAACATCTACATCATCTGGGCAGCATCACTCATCACCGGCATCTGCTCCATGATACCCCAAATATTTGTACCGATTGCCTCGCAATTCTCACGCCCCGAAAACAAGGGACGGAATGTAGGTGTCGTCATCTCAGGATTACTGACTGGAATACTTGCATCACGTGTTGTCAGCGGATTTGTGGGTGAAGTGCTTGGCTGGCGTGAAATGTACTTCATCGCCGCCGGAATGATGTTACTATGCGCCATCGTTGTATTAAAGGTACTACCAGACATACAACCGACTTTCCAAGGCAAATATTCCGGGCTGATGAAGTCTCTTTTCTCATTAGTAAGAGAATACCCCTCTCTACGAATCTACTCGATACGTGCGGGACTGGCCTTTGGCTCATTCCTTGCCATGTGGTCCTGCCTTGCATTCAAAATGGGAGAAGCCCCGTTCCATGCATCCAGCGACGTCATCGGCATACTAGGGCTCTGCGGTATTGCCGGAGCCTTAACCGCATCTTTTGTAGGAAAATATGTAAAAAAGATAGGCATACGCAATTTCAACTTTATCGGTTGCGGAATGATTCTGCTTGCATGGGGCTCGCTCTTTTTCTGCGGAAACAACTATGCAGGTATCATTACCGGTGTCATTCTTATAGACATAGGCATGCAATGTATCCAACTCAGCAACCAGACCAGTATTTTCGACATCTGCCCATCTGCCTCCAATCGGGTAAATACGATTTTCATGACCACTTACTTTATCGGCGGCTCTTTGGGTACCTTCCTTGCAGGAAGTAGTTGGCAGACTTGGGGATGGAGTGGCGTGGTCGGCACCGGCGTTATTTTGACAATAATATCGTTGTCCATCACCCTTTACAGCAAGAAATAACAAGGATACTATCATTTTTCCAAGCAAACGCAAAGATTTGATAATTTTTATTTGTCATACAGAGGATAAGAAAGATATTAAACAGAATTGTTATACCTTTGCCGCATCAAACTATAAACGGCAGATTGATAATAGATTTGTCAACCAAGCATAGTCAAAAACAACCCAATGAATTCAGCAAAGAAAATACCCTCTCCACTCGTTTCTCTATTTCCCATCGCTTTTCTCATAGGAATGCTGTTCGCCACCATCCATACTTTCGGAAGTGACGCCTTGAGTGGAGGAAGCCAGATTTCCCTGCTTGCCACCACTGGCATGTGTGTCTTTATCGGCATGGCTTTCTACCGCATCCCTTGGAAAGATTATGAACTTGCCATCACCAACAACATTTCAGGTGTTGCCACAGCTATCATTATTCTATTGATTATCGGTGCTTTGAGCGGCACATGGATGATAAGTGGGGTGGTACCTACCCTTATATATTATGGTATGCAAATTATCCATCCGAATTTCTTCCTTGCTTCTACCTGCATTATTTGTGCATTGGTATCAGTAATGACGGGAAGTTCATGGACCACTATCGCCACCATCGGTATCGCCCTTTTGGGCATAGGTAAGGCACAAGGTTTTGAAGAGGGATGGATAGCCGGTGCCATCATTTCAGGAGCTTATTTCGGAGACAAAATTTCACCGTTATCGGATACCACAGTCCTTGCCTCATCCGTAACGGACACACCGCTATTCAGCCATATCCGCTATATGATGATTACCACCGTCCCCTCTCTCCTCATCACCCTTGTCATCTTTACAGTAATGGGACTCACACACGAAACGAACAATACACAACAGATCGCGGAATTTACGGCAGCATTGGACGCCAAATTCAACATTACTCCCTGGTTACTGGCTGTTCCCGTGATTACGGGAATACTGATTGCCCGGAGAGTGCCTTCCGTCATCACACTCTTTCTCTCCACTCTGCTGGCAGGGATATTCGCCTTCATCTTCCAACCGGGACTACTGAATGAGATAGCGGAAGGTGGGAATATGTTCAAAGGGATAATGATGACATTCTATGGCAGTACCAGTCTACAAACTGACAGTGACATGTTGACAGAACTGATTGCCACACGAGGTATGGCAGGAATGATGAATACCATCTGGCTCATCATCTGCGCCATGTGTTTTGGCGGAGCCATGACGGCAAGCGGCATGCTGGGAAGCATCACTTCCCTATTCGTCCGCTTCATGAAGAACACAGCCAGCATAGTAGCATCCACCGTATGTTCCGGATTGTTCCTGAACCTTGCCACGGCAGACCAGTACATCAGCATTATCCTCACCGGAAACATGTTCAGCAACGTTTACGCAAAGAAAGGCTACGAAAGCCGGCTACTTAGCCGTACCACAGAAGATGCCGTTACCGTCACCTCCCCGCTTATCCCATGGAACACCTGCGGCATGACGCAAGCCACCATTTTGAGTGTACCCACACTGACCTACCTTCCCTATTGCTTCTTCAACCTTATCAGTCCGGTAATGAGTATCTTTATTGCTGCTATCGGATATAAAATAATTAAAAAACCGGTGAACAATCCTGGATAGGCATTGTTCTTGCAATAAACTTATAACGAACAATTTATTTAAACCTAAACAAAAAAAAATTCGATTATGAAAAAGTTTATTGCATTAGCAGCAGTAGTATTGGTAAGCATGGCAACAACGACCATGTATGCACAAGAGAGTAGAGCTGAAAAGCGCGCAGACCGTAAAGCCCAGAGAGACGCAGAACGTGCACGCCTGAAAGCTGAAGAACAAGCACAGGATGCCATTTCATATGATGACGCAATGGCGGCCTTGAAAGCTCACCAGTTCGTAATGGAGGCAGACCAGGTGATGTTCCGCAACGGACAGACCGCATTTGTAAACTCCAACACCAACTTCGTATTGGTAAACCAAGGACGCGGCACCGTGCAGGTAGCCTTCAACACCGCATACCCGGGTCCTAACGGCATTGGCGGTGTAACAGTGGACGGAACTGTATCAGACATCCAGATGACTACCGACAAACGGGGCAACGTGAATTGCAACTTCAGCATCCAGGGTATCGGCATTTCCGCCCAGATATTCCTTACGCTGACCAATGGCGGGAACAACGCAACTGTAACCATCAGCCCGAACTTCAACTCCAACACCATGACTTTGAGCGGGAACCTGGTTCCGCTGGAACAATCCAACATATTCAAGGGACGTTCCTGGTAAAACCCTTATATAAATATATATATATTCCCACTCCGCCGCAAATCACACTAAAAAGTGTACATTTGTAGCGGAGTTTTTTATATACCAAATGTCATGAGAGAATTTATCATTGCAGACAATCAAGATATCACCAAAGCAGGCATGATGTTCCTATTGGGCAGACAGAAAGACACCTCCCTGCTGCTGGAAGCCGACAACAAGGCAGAACTGATACAGCAACTACGCCTGCATCCCACCGCCGTTGTCATTCTGGACTATACCCTTTTTGATTTTTCGGGAGCCGAAGAGCTAATGGTACTTCACGAACGCTTCAAGGAAGCCGATTGGTTACTCTTTTCCGACGAATTGAGCCTACCGTTCCTGCGCCAGGTATTGTTCAGCAGCATGGCATTCGGCGTAGTGCTGAAGGATAATTCCAAAGAAGAGATACTGACCGCACTACAATGCGCTTCACGCAAAGAACGATTCATCTGTAATCACGTCAGCAACCTGCTACTTGCGGGCAACGGTTCCTCCTCCCCCACCCATCCTGCCATCAAAGACGATTTACTGACTACTGCCGAACGGAGCATCCTGAAAGAGATAGCCCTGGGGAAAACAACCAAAGAAATAGCCGCCGAAAGAAACCTCAGCTTCCATACGGTAAACAGCCACAGAAAGAATATCTTCCGGAAACTGGGTGTAAACAATGCGCACGAGGCTACCAAATATGCCATGAAGGCAGGCATCGTGGACTTGGTGGAATATTATATATAAATCTCCCCACTCCCGATACACAACCGGGCGGCGGCATCATACACCACTCCGAACTGGCCCGGAGCAATGCCTTGCAGCTTCTCTTCCGATATTATGCAGTAGCCCCCCGCCTTCTTTTGCAGCCTGCCTTTGACGAACTCCGGCGTATGGCGTATCTTGAAAGTCACCTCCACCCCTCTCTCTGCTTCCTTCCAGGGGTTATCCGTGATGAAATGGAAATCGTGCATATGAAATTCATTGCCGTATTGCAACGCCGTATGGTATCCTCGTGATACATAAATCACATTCCCTTCAATATCCTTGCGAACAACAAACCACGGTCCTCCACTCAATCCCAATCCTTTGCGCTGGCCGATGGTATGAAACCAATAGCCCCGATGCCTGCCCAACTTCCTGCCCGTTTCCAACTCCACAATATCCCCTTCCCTTTCGCCAAGAAAACGACGTACAAAATCATTATAATCAATCTTCCCCAAAAAGCATATACCCTGACTGTCACGACGTTTGGCACTGGGCAATCCGGCACGCAGGGCTATGTCACGAACCTCATGCTTCATCAGCCCGCCCAATGGAAACATCAGTTTGGAAATTTGCAGATAATCTATTTGTGCCAGAAAGTCGGTCTGGTCTTTCACGGAATCGGCGGCGGTACCGAGCCATGTCCTTCCATCCTTCAACACCGTAGTGGCATAGTGCCCAGTTGCCGTAAAATCAAACCCCTTTCCCACACGTTGCTCAAAGCATCCGAACTTTATCAGCTTGTTGCACATCACATCCGGATTGGGAGTCAAGCCACGTTTTATTTTATCAATGGCATAAGCCACCACCCGGTCCCAATACTCCCGGTGCAGGTCCACTACTTCCAATGACAATCCATAGCGACGGGCAATGGCAGAAGCCATCTCCATATCCTCTTCCGCAGAGCAGTCCATATAATCGGCATCATCCCTCCCTATCTTGATGTAAAAAAGAGAAGGACGATAACCTTGTTCACAAAGGAGATGCACGACAACGGAACTATCCACACCTCCCGACAGTAATACGGCAATATTCATTTAATGTTATCCTTTTAAATTCTGTCAAACGCCTGAGACAAGTCCTCCAGCAAATCATCGATATGTTCTGTCCCGATGGAGAGACGGACCGTACCTGGTTTGATGCCTTGTTCCTCCAATTCCCGTGCACTTAATTGGGAGTGGGTAGTGGTGGCAGGATGAATAACCAGAGATTTCACATCAGCCACATTGGCAAGTAACGAAAATATCTGCAAACTGTCAATAAACGTCTGCGCTTCCTTCACACCGCCCCGCACCTCAAACGTAAAAATAGAACCACCTCCGTTCGGGAAATATTTCCCGTAAAGTGCATGGTCAGGATGCTCGGGCAGAGACGGGTGATTCACGGCAGCCACTTTGGGATGCTTCTGCAGAAATTCAACCACTTTCAAGGCATTCTCCACATGACGTTCCACACGAAGTGACAACGTCTCAAGCCCTTGCAACAGAATAAAAGCATTGAAAGGACTGATTGCAGCACCGGTATCACGCAACAATACGGCACGGATACGGATGGCATAGGCAGCAGGACTGGCAGCGTCGACAAAACGTACTCCATGATAACTCGGGTCCGGTTCCGTCAGTTGGGGAAACTTCCCCGAAGCCACCCAGTCGAACTTGCCGCTATCTACAATAATCCCCCCCAAGGACGTACCATGCCCTCCGATAAACTTCGTTGCCGAATGGACTACAATGTCTGCCCCATGCTCTATAGGACGAATCAGGTAAGGAGTACCGAAGGTATTATCTATAATCAGAGGAATCCGATGACGGTGTGCTATTTCAGCAACGGCATCGATGTCAATGATGTTGCAATTCGGATTGCCCAGCGTTTCAATGAATACCGCCTTGGTATTCTCCTGAATCGCTTTCTCGAAATTGTCAGGATGGTCCGGGTCTACAAAAGTAGTGGTAACCCCATAGGCAGGCAATGTGTGGGCCAGCAGATTATACGTTCCGCCGTAGATGGTCTTAGCCGCCACGATATGGTCTCCTGCACGGGTGATATTTTCAAAGGCATAAGTGATGGCTGCCGCACCCGAGGCTACGGCCAATCCGGCAACACCGCCTTCCAGAGCAGCCACACGTTTCTCAAACACATCCTGTGTGGAATTCGTCAACCGCCCGTAAATATTCCCCGGGTCCTGCAGGCCAAAGCGGGCTGCCGCATGGGCCGAATTATGGAATACATACGAAGTTGTCTGATAGATAGGTACGGCGCGGGCATCAGTGGCCGGGTCAGGTTGTTCTTGTCCAACGTGAAGTTGTAGAGTCTCAAAGTGCAATTTCTTTGTTTCCATTGTCGTTCGTATTTTAGGTAAATAAATCGTTTTTCATTCGGATGTTGCAAAGATAGAGCGATAAGCCGGGGCAGACAATGACACAGGTTAGGGAATTTTATACCACAATTGTGGTAGATAAGCAAGCTATTTTCTATCTTTAGATAAGATAAGCTGCATTTCGGCAAAACTTTTTCATGCAAGCATGAAAGTTCTGCACTCAATTTGCACTATCTTTGCCCCCATGAAAGCAAAAAATATACTGATACTCATATTGGGAACCCTGATTCTTCCCATTTATCTGACTTCCTGCGGAGTGGACCGCTGGAAAGAGTATGCCGGACAGACCCAGACAGACCGCTGGATTGACGACACCATGCGTGTGTGGTACTATTGGGTAGACGCTATCCCCCATACCAACGACCTGAACTATTTCCAAGCCCCTTTCACTTTCTTTGCCTCGCTCAAATCCGAAGAGGACAAATTCTCCACCATCGACAGTCTGGTCAGCGTCACCACTACCCGCAGCATCCCCTATACGGATTACAGCTACGGATTCCAGTTCACTACCAATCAGATAGAAGTAGAAGGAGAAGATAATGCCATTGTTGCACAGATTCTTTACGTTGCCGACGGAAGCCCGGCCTCAGAAATCGGGCTGAAACGGGGTGACTGGATTATGAAGATGGACGGGAACTTTATTACCGAACAGAATTATAAGAAACTGTATGGAAGTAGTGCCATGGAGCTGACAGTAGGTTATTACGACGTGGAGAAAAATGCCATTGTTGCTTACGACAAACCCAGGCAGATAGCATCGGCGCGTCCCGTCAACGACAACCCGGTGCACTATAAGAATGTATATACATCAGGCAGCAAGAAAATAGGTTATCTGGTCTACAACCACTTCAGTTCCGGCCCCACGGACAACAGCAATGAATATGACAACGACCTGCGCAGCGCATTCCAATATTTCGCATCACAGCAAGTCAACGAATTCATCCTTGACTTACGCTACAACAACGGCGGATTACTGAGTTGCGCAGAATTGCTGTGTACCATGCTTGCACCTTCCTCCGCCTTGGGACAAGAGTTGGGGTACCTGGAATTCAACAACCGCTTCAATCCGCAGATAGTACCGTTCACCCTGAACTCCGGACTCATCGGAAACGGAGCAAACCTAAACCTGAATACTCTCTACGTACTTACCAGCAGCCAGACTGCCTCCGCCTCCGAAATGGTGATTAACTGCCTCGACCCGTATATGGATGTTGTCATCATCGGCGGTACTACCGTAGGCAAGAATGTAGGTTCCAGGAATTTCTCCAGCCCCGAACTGATGATAACGATGAATCCCATCGTCTGCAAGATATACAATTCGGAAGGGAAATCTGATTATGAATCCGGATTCCAACCGGCCTACTCGGGATATGTAGTGAATGAGATGAGCGACATGTCACGTTTCCTGCCCTTTGGAGATACCAACGAAGCCTTATTGAGCACTGCACTCGGCGCCATCGACGGAAGCATACAACCGCCCGCACAAGAAGATACCCGTTCTTTAAGAGTGACCACTCTCGCAAACTCCATTGAACGTCGGGCAAGCCATGCCGTACGTATCAAATAAAAAGACAAATAGGATGAAACTAAACAGAAGAGTTACAATCATCACCCGATTTTCGGGAATCATGCTCAGCCTGCTGTTGCTCGGCGGACTGGCAGCTTGCAGCGATGATAACAATGGCAGTGATACGCCAGAACCGGAGCCGTCAACCTACCCCACCACTCCTTTCTCCAAAATCGAACTCAAAGAAGTGATAGAGAGCGATGCGCAACCGGTTACTGCCACCCACACCTACCTTTACAACAGTGCAGGCAGGCTGACCGGCTACACCGGCAAACAGAGCTTTACGGCAGGAGACGAACTCTTCGAGATAGAGAATACCACTACCGTCGAATACAAGGACCATCAAGCCGTGATAACCGACGAAGCAGGTACAGTATCAACCTACACGCTGAATGACAAAGGTTATGCCACCACTTGTACCAGTCAGGATATGGCAGGAAATACCCGTACTTACACCTTCTCCTACCTCATCAACACCGAAGACAAATACTATCTGGAAAACATCACAGAAAGGCTGGACAACGGAAAAGAATACTCATCCATTACAATAGACTACAACAACTTCCGGGCATTACGCATACAGCAAAAGGTAGATGCTTTTGAGCACAACAGTACGGCTACCACACCCTCAGGCGATGAAATTGCAAATATCTCCGAAATACCAAGCCTATTCATTACGGACATGTATCCGCTTTCCATGCATGCGGTTGCCATATACGGGAAGATATTGGGAGAACCTGCAAACTACCTGATTACCCAACTCATCCCGGACAGCAACGGAGAAAGTGAAGAGACCACCACCTATACTTATACGTTGGATAACCGGGGTATCGTCACTTCCTGCCATGCAGTCGTCAGGCATATAAGGAACGGCTACGAGCAGGACTACACACGCGCCGTGAACTATACCATCGAATAACAAGTTACTTACTTCTTAAAGAACTTGTCGAAGAAAAGGACGTGATAGTCTATGGAGTTGTTCCAATACGTTCCGGTATGTCCACCGGGACGGGTGATAAAGTCATGGTCTATCTTCCTTGCCAGCAGCCGGTTGTGCAGGTCCTTGTTCACTTCAAGAAAGAAATCGGCCTCACCGCAGTCGATGATTAGCGCCAAGTCTCCATTTACAATCTTATCCAACTGGTTGACCACCGTATGTGCATCCCAAGATGCCTTGTTGGCAGCAAACTCTCCCAACTGCTTGCTCATTTCCCAATTCTGGGGGAACGGCCGTATATCCACTCCTCCACTCATACTGCCCGCCGCACCGAACACATCCTTATGGCGGATAGCACTCCACAAAGCACCGTGACCGCCCATACTCAATCCACTGATGGCACGCGCCTTTCTATCGGGAATGGTAGCATAGTTCCCGTCTGTATACTTCACCAATTCCGAGGTGACAAAAGTCTCATAACGGTAGGCAGGATTCTCCGGACTGTCCCAATACCAACTGTTCTTGCCGTCCGGACATACAAATATGATTCCTTTCTCATCCGCCATCTGCGGCAATTCCGGCTTCAGCTGCATCCAGCTCCGCGCATTGCCGCCATAACCGTGCAACAGATAAACCACCGGACAAGCCTGCTTGCCGATAGCCTTATCAGGCAATACATACACAACTTTTACATCCTTATTCATGGCTACACTTCTCACCAGCACCGTGTCTACACGTGCCGCCTGCAACATCACGGCAGACAGACACCACAAAAGCCCCAAGGCAGTAATTCTTTTTTTCATCTATTTATTGTTTATTTTTTCTAACGGATGGCAATATTAACAATAAATACTGAAAAATCATTATCTTTGCCTCACAAACTATTCAAAATCCACTATGGAATTTATTATCATTCTACTTTTACTTATCCTGAACGGTATTTTTGCCATGTATGAAATCGCCTTAGTCTCCTCAAGTAAAGCACGCCTTGAAACTCTTGTCGGAAAAGGGAACAAAAGAGCCAAAGGAGTATTGAAACAACTGGAAGAACCCGAAAAGTTCCTCTCCACCATCCAAATCGGTATTACTCTTATCGGTATCGTATCCGGTGCCTATGGCGGTGCCACCATCGCTGATGACGTAGAACCGCTGTTCGCCATCATTCCGGGAGCAGCCGCCTATGCCAAGACTCTTGCCATGATTACCGTAGTAGCCATCATCACCTATCTGTCACTCATCATAGGTGAACTGGTACCCAAATCCATCGCCTTGAATAACCCAGAACGATGGGCCACCATGCTCAGCCCTTTCATGATTGTGCTGACCAAGATCTCCTATCCGTTTGTATGCCTGCTGAGCGCTTCCACCAAACTGATGAACAAACTCATCGGACTGAACAGCGGCGAGGAACGCCAAATGACACAAGACGAACTGAAGATGATCCTCCACCAAAGCTCGGAACAAGGCGTCATCGACAAAGACGAGACAGAAATGTTGCGTGACGTGTTCCGCTTCTCGGACAAAAGAGCGAATGACCTGATGACCTATCGCCGCGACATCGTTGTGCTCCACCCCACAGACACACCGGAAGAGGTGCTGCGTATCATCCATGAAGAACACTTCAGCAAATATCTTCTGGTGGAACGGGGGAAAGATGAGATTATCGGCGTGGTTTCCGTAAAGGACATCATCTTGATGATGGGCGGCGAACCCCCCTTCAACTTACGCAATATTGCCCGCCCTGCCCTATTTATTCCGGAAAGTTTGTATGCAAAGAAAGTTTTAGAGCTGTTTAAGAAGAACAAAAACAAGTTCGGAGTTGTTGTAGACGAGTATGGAAATACAGAAGGGATTATCACCCTGCACGATTTGACGGAAAGTATCTTCGGAGACATCCTCGAAGAGAATGAAACGGAAGAAGAGGAAATCGTTGTCCGTCAAGACGGTTCCATGCTGGTGGAGGCTTCCATGAATCTGGATGACTTTATGGAGGCAATGGACATTATGAACTATGATGACCTGAAAGAAGAAGACTTCACCACCTTGAGCGGTCTTGCCATGTTCTTGATAGGACGGGTGCCGAAAGCCGGAGACTTGTTCAGCTACAAAAACCTGGACTTCGAAGTAGTGGATATGGACCGCGGACGAGTGGACAAACTGCTTGTCATCAAGAAAGAAGAAGATGAATAACGAACGCTATTGCGTCTTTATAATTAATTTAAACCATTAAAGCAATGAAAAAAGTAATGATGATTGCAGCCTTTGCCGCTGCATTGGTATCCTGCCAATCAAAAGGAACCCAGAACAATGATGCTGTTGCCGTGGACGAAGGGGTAATGGCTGTTGCCGGCAATGACTCGTCTGCCGTAGCCGTATACGAGGGAATTCTTCCTGCTGCCGACGGTCCGGGCATCCAGTATGTATTGAGCGTGGACAGCGTAGGTCCTGATGGAGAAAGCGGTTATACGTTGGTAACAACTTATTTGGATGCCGAAGGCCCCGGAAAGAACAAAAGCTTTACTTCCAAAGGAAAGAAAGAAGTTATCCAGAAAGACGTCAATAACAAGAAGAAAACAGCCATTAAACTGACTCCAGACGACGGCGACACTCCGGTGTACTTCGTAGTAGTGAACGACACTACCTTGCGCCTTGTCAACGACAGCCTGCAAGAGGCGGTGAGTGACTTGAATTATGACATCATCCAGGTGAAATAGTCCATCCTTGCTTATAAGAAAGAACGGTATAGCCGGAATTACTGGATTCAGTGGTTCCGGCTACTGTTTTTTCAATGAAGAGGCATTTCAAACAAGAGAACAGAAGGCTATATCAAAAAGTTAGTGTTATCTTTGTAGCTTCATCAAAGTATATATAAACATGAAACATTCTTCCGAAAAACCTTTAGCACCTGCCAACTACTCACGCTGTTTCAACAACCAATGCCCGAAAGCCGACAACTGCCTGCATCGCTTAGCTGCCCTTCGCGATACCCCCGAGTACCCGTCCATCCGCATCATCAATCCACTGTGCATTCCAGAGGATAGCAGTCAATGCGCCTATTTCCAATCGACACAAAAGATACATGTTGCATGGGGAATCAGCCACTTGCTCGATGAAGTTCCCTACAAGAATCTCCAACCTCTGAAAAGCCAGTTGATAGCCCATTTCGGCCGCGGAAAATACTACCGCTTCTACCGGGAAGAATCTTACCTTTCCCCCGAAGACCAGAACTATATCCGCAGAACTTTCCACCAATACAACATTCCGGGAGAACCGGCTTTCGGCTCTTACAGCGAGGAATACAAATGGTAGAAAGGTAATCTTCAGCCCCCTTTTCATGTCATTTTATCACTAAAAATATAGATAACACTTTAGTTCACAACGGTGAACACTTTGTTACAACAGTAAGAAACAAAGTGTTCACATACTATGAAACAAACTGTTCGCACTCAATAAAACAAACTGTTTTCTTTAACGGAACAAACTGTTTCCTACTAATGAAACAAACTGTTCTCCATATTGAAACAAACCGTTCTCCTTAGGGAAACAGACGGATTCCCTTTTGAAGCCCTACAAGGGGAATAATTATCGCCTGCGAAAATATAGGAGGAAATACAGCGACATAGTGCGATACCTATTCTCTGCAAAACGGGTGAACGTGTTCGGGAGGATATTGCAGCAACACGGGATGAGGTAAAGGAAAGAGAGGGGGAGATGGTATATTGTGTAGTAAAAGTAGAGAGGTAGAAAAGACGGAAAGGATTACAGTTGAAATAAATTCTTTTTCTTAACTTTGTGAAATAGAAACATCGAATATGACGATGAAGAAAATAAAAATATGAAAACAGCACTATCTATAAATCAACCGTTCAAGGATTGGGTAAACCACCTAAAACAAGACATTCGTAGTGCACAGATTAAAGCGGCTGTACGCGTGAACAGCGAACTGCTTCACCTTTACTGGCAACTGGGGGCAGAAATTATAGAACGGCAGAAAGAAATGACTTGGGGAAGCGGATTTCTCGAAGAGTTGAGTCGTGAGCTGATGGCAGAATTTCCTGATATGAAAGGGTTCTCATATAGAAACATACGCAGTATAAAGCAGTGGTATCTATTTTATAATGAGCCATATACAATTTGGCAACAAGTTGTTTCCAAATTAGGTGAAGAGAAATTTTTCTCCATTCCTTGGGGGCATCATCTCTATATCATCTCCCAATGCAAGGAAGTGGATAAGGCTCTATTCTATCTGAATGAAACTGTAGAAAACGGCTGGAGTCGTGCCGTTTTGCTCAACTTTCTTGATACCAATCTCTATGAGCGGCAAGGCAAAGCGGTAAACAATTTCAGTCGTCTGCTACCAAAACCGCAAAGTGACCTAGCTCTACAGACACTCAAAGACCCCTATAACTTCGATTTCCTGACCATTACCAAAGATTTTCAAGAATTAGAGTTAGAAAAGGTTTTGACACAAAATATCACTCGTTTTCTGCTTGAATTGGGTAAAGGATTTGCATTCGTAGGACGTCAAATGCCTTTGGAAGTAGGCGATGAAACAATCTATCCCGACTTGCTTTTCTACCACTTGGAACTGCGTTGTTATTGCGTAATCGAGCTAAAAGTGCAGAAGTTCAAACCTGAATTTATAGGTCAACTCGGTACTTATATCAGTGCCGTAAACCATCTAAAATGTAAACCTGGCGATAACCCCACCATCGGCTTGCTTATCTGCAAGACAAAAAACCAAGTAATGGCGCAATATGCACTGGAATCAACAAATCAGCCTATCGGCATATCAGAGTATGAGCTGTCTAAGCTGATTCCCGAAGATATTAAAAGTCAACTGCCTTCGATTGAGGAAATAGAGGAACAAGTAAAGAGAATTCAAGGAAAAAAGAAGGAAGAGAGATGAAGGTTATCTTGTATCAATATAGTGAACTTATTCGGAGAAAAGATAAGTCTATTGGTGAAGCATGTGAATATACCACATGACTCAATAGAGTAAAAAAAAATCAAAAACAACTGAATATGTTAGACAACAATAAAATACAGTACATTGGAAAGATTGAGAACTCTAATAATGTAGTTATTATCAATGGAAATCTAACAATTGATGGGCAAATCTCTAAAGACCTCCAGACCTCTTGCCTCGAAATCCTACGGACAGACTTTGATAAATACACTACCACAGCCATAGAACAAGCTAAACAAGAAATTGAAGAGTGTATAAAAAGTATTCTTGAAAAGCTAGCAAAAGAACAACAAAAACACCTGACTGAAAGGTTCCAGTCTTTATCTATGCAAGCCTTTTTACATGATACCCTAATTGAATATATTTCCACAGAAGATAAAAGAGCAAAAGAGTTTATTATAGACGTTTTAATTGACAGACTAAATTTTCAAAACATATCAACAGAAAAAGCCATATTAAACGAAGCGATAAAACTTATACCTAACCTAAATGCATCAACATCTGCTTTGATTACCTTCATGATGCTTAGACAGCAGATGGTCAATCCTTCTATTTCATTTATGCTGGAACTGTTTTTCAAACAACTCTCCCCCATTGTTGACATAGCTTACAATATTAAGACCATTGATATCGAGTATATAATTCAAAGAAATGCTACCATGAATATTTCTGGTTTTTATCCGATAGATACTTTTGAGAATCATTTACTGAAACAATATGATTTATTCTTCAGGCAAAAAATAGACAGACGTTTTTTAGAGGACTTCAAATCAATTCATCCCGAAATTATGAATGCAGTAAACGATATGGGAAGTTGTATGTTTTGTACGTCTCACGAAGAAGACACACTTTCTTTTACAGAGGTAAACAGTGATCTTTTCTATAAAAAATTAAAAGTTAGAGAACAAGAATATCTTATTCCTTTGATTGAAGAGTTTAAAAAGGAAATGCCACCGTTTACAGCCACAGAAGTCAGAAACTATTTTTGTAATTTAAATAAGAACTGGGAGCAAGTATTCAATCTACTAAATAGTTCTACATTAACAAGATTAAGTTTAAGTATCTTAGGATTATATATTGGAACAAAAATCATAGGGAAACTCACTCATTCATCACCGTTATCCATATCTAACTTTAATAAATACATACAAATATGAGCAATCCAGTAGAATTCATACAAAATAATAAAGAGTGGTTAGTTCCCATCATTATAGCCATTTTGACAGCTCTAATTACAGAAATATGTAACTTATTTCGTAAAAGTGGGAAAAGCCACAAACAAAAAGTAGGAAAAATCAGTAAAAGCCATCATATAACTCTCATTAATGGAGAGGTGAATCACCACATTGAAAAAAATAATATGACAAAAGGAAAGAAAACATAATGCTACCCCTATAGCCTTTTCAATACTTTCTCTACCTTTGTAACATTAAACCAAATAAAGTCAAAATGACATGAAGAAACAGATTGCTATACTGACCACCTCCCTGCTCATATTGAATGGATGCGGTTACGTACCCGCCATCGGACAATACCTAAAACAGAACGGACTGGCAGTAGTCATCGGGTACGAAGTGACACACGCCGTAGTTAAACAATAAAACCGGAAACATATATGGCCGATAATTATCTTGAAAATCAGTACGAGCAATACCAGGCACGCAAAGCAGCTTGGGAGAAAGCGAAAAAATCCGGCAAGGTACAAACGCTACATAAGCCGACACTTCCCCTCAAAAAAGGCGGAAAGAAAGTTTTCGTTACCGGAGGTGCCGGGGGTATTGGCAAAGCCATTGTAGAAGCCTTCTGCAAGCTTAATTACCAAGTAGCCTTTTGTGACAAGAATGAAATGAAAGGGCAGCAAACCGCCCAAGCCACCGGAGCACAATTCTATCCCGTCGACCTAAACAGCAAAGAAGCATTGGAACTGTGCTTGCAAAATATTTTCAAGGAATGGGGGGATATTGACATCATTATAAACAATGCCGGCATTAGTGAATTCTCTCCCATCACAGAAACGAGTGTGGAGACGTTCGATAAAATATTGTCTGTGAATTTACGTCCGGTGTTCATTACTTCACATGCGTTGGCAGTACACCGCAAAAGTCAAAACAGCACGAATACCTACGGAAGAATCATTAATCTCTGTTCTACCCGCTATCTGATGAGTGAACCGGGCAGTGAAGGATATGCAGCTTCCAAAGGAGGTATCTATTCATTGACGCATGCGTTGGCTTTATCGCTTGCAGAGTGGCACATCACGGTCAACTCCATCTCTCCGGGCTGGATTCAGACACACGATTATGAACAATTACGAGCAGAAGACCATTCGCAACACCCCTCCGGACGGGTTGGCAAACCGGAAGATATTGCCCGTATGTGCGTATTCCTATGCCAAGACGAAAACGACTTCATCAATGGCGAAAACATAACCATTGACGGAGGCATGACCAAAAAGATGATTTACTGGGAATAGCCCTTTTATAAAACAATCTGCCCAACATAATAATTATAGGATATGAACATGAAAAAGTCTTTTATAGGAATCCTGGCAGCAACCATCATCCTCAGCGGATGCGGCACAAGCCAGATGGCTGCAGGCGACCCTAACGCAGTGCTTGCAGGAGCTGCCATCGGAAGCAATGTAGGCGGTGCCATCGGCGGGCTGATAGGTGACAGTAACGGAGGCTGGCGAGGAGGATACCGGGGTTCTGCCATCGGCACCATCATAGGGACCATTGCGGGAGCTGCCATTGCCAATGCAGCCACAGCCCCCCAAAAGCAGGAGGAGTACAGCTACCGGATAGAAAGGACACAGCCCTATCCCCCGCAATCCGGAAGACAGCCGCAAGCATCGGCCATCGACCACTTGAGGATACGGAATATACGTTTCATTGACAACAGCCGCGACCACGTCATCAATTCGGGCGAAAACTGTAAAGTGATTTTTGAAATCATGAATGAAGGAAACAAAACAGCCTACAATGTAGTGCCGGTGGTGGCGGAAACCACGGGCATGAAGCGCATTTACATATCACCGTCGGTCATGATAGAGCAAATAACTCCGCACAACGGTGTGAAATACACCGCCAACATCAGTGCCGGAGAACGGATAAAGACGGGTAACGTCACCATACGCATAGCCATAGCCGACGAGTATGGGGACGAATATGACTGGCAGGAGTTTTCGTTGCCCACACAACGGTAGAACAATGTCTTAACAGTAGTTTTTAAAAAGAAATGGAACAACAGCAATCTTCTTTCAAAGAAAAAGAACGCATAGAATTACGGGAACCCCGACGCTTCAAAGTCACCATCTACAATGATGACTTCACCACCATGGAGTTTGTGGTAAAGGTACTCACCACCGTCTTTTACAAATCATCGGCAGAAGCGGAAACACTGATGCTGCAGGTGCACAAGAGCAACTCCGCGGTAGTGGGCATCTACTCATACGACATCGCCCACTCCAAAGTACAGAAAGCCACCCGCATGGCACGCAATGAAGGTTTCCCCCTCCGGCTCACCGTCACCCCGGAGGAAGAAGAATAAGAAAGAAACAATATGGATATAAAAAATACGATATTCGTAAACCAAGCATTCGCTTCCGCACAAAGAAAAGCCGAGTCTTACCGGCACGAGTTCATCATGCCCGAACATCTGCTGAGCGCCATTCTGGAACAGGAACCCTTTATCAACACCCTGCAAGATACCTTCTACAATTATGTGGAGCTCAGCATCTCACTGGAAAACTATCTGACGGAAGAAGTGGAAACTATCCCCGACAATGTGGAATACGAGTTGGGACTTTCCGTCCAGCTCAGTTCACTCCTGCAACATGCCTATATGGTGACAGAGTATTCCAGCGCCGAAGAGCTGGGTGTTCCCCATCTGATACAAGGCTTGCTGCAACTGGAAGATTCCTGGGCATGCCATTTCCTAAAGGAAGCAGTCGGCGGCGACCTGTCCGAATTCCTCAGTCTGCTCATTACCCACTACGAAGAAGCGGAGCTGGCAGAAGAAGCAGGCGATACGCCATCTCCCGATGAACAAGAGAAAACAGAAGCGTGGCGTAACTACGTGACCTGCCTCAACGACCATCTGGCAGGCCACAACCCGCTTATCGGCAGGGAGATGGAGTTGGAGCGAACCATACAAGTGCTCTGCCGCAAAGAAAAGAACAACCCGTTGCATGTGGGCGAACCCGGTGTAGGCAAAACAGCCCTTGCCTATGGGCTTGCCGCCCGTATCGAAGCGGGCAACGTCCCCGAACGGCTTGCCGGCTTCCGCATTTATGAGCTGGACTTGGGCAGTCTACTGGCAGGCACACAATATCGCGGCGATTTCGAGAAGCGGCTGAAAAGTATCATGGAAGGTATCGGACGTGAAGGACACGCCATCATCTACATTGACGAGATACACAACCTGATAGGCGCTGGACGCACGGGTGAAGGCTCCATGGATGCCTCCAACATGCTGAAACCCTATCTGGAAACCGGGGCAATACGTTTCATCGGTTCCACCACCTACGACGAGTACAACCGCTACTTCGCACGCAGCAAGGGACTGGTACGCCGCTTCCAGCAGATAGACATACTGGAACCGAGCATTGAAGAAGCCATACATATCGTAGAAGGCCTGAAAGAGAAATACGAAACCTACCACGGCGTCACCTACGAGCCCGACGTCATCCCCTACGCCGTAAAGGCAAGCGCCCGCTACATCAGCGACCGTTTCCTGCCCGACAAAGCCATCGACCTGGTGGACGAAGCAGGAGCTTACCGGGAAATACATCCCACAGACTCCGGAGAACAGACCGTGGACAAGGCACTGATAACCGACATACTGGCACGTACCTGCAAGGTCAATGCCCTCGCCATGAAAGAGGACGACACCGTCGCCTTGGAAAGCCTGCACGAACGCATCAGTTCCCACATCTACGGGCAGGAAGAAGCCGTCCGTCAGGTGGTGGAAGCTGTGCAAATGTCCAAAGCCGGGCTACTGGACGAAAACAAACCGATGGCAAGCCTGCTCTTTGTAGGTCCCACCGGAGTAGGAAAGACCGAGGTTGCCAAAGTGCTCGCCGCCGAGCTGGGCATCGCCCTGCAACGTTTCGACATGAGCGAATATACCGAAAAGCATACCGTAGCCAAACTGATTGGCTCGCCTGCCGGCTATGTGGGTTACGAGGACGGCGGCCTGCTGACCGACGCCATACGCAAGACTCCAAACTGCGTGTTGCTGCTCGACGAAATAGAAAAAGCGTATCCCGACGTATTCAACATCCTGCTGCAAGTAATGGACTATGCCGTACTGACCGACAACAAAGGGCGGAAAGCCGACTGCCGACACGTGGTCCTCATCATGACCTCCAATGCCGGAGCACAATATGCCCGCCAAGCGTCCATCGGCTTCAACAGTCAGGTCACCGCCGGAGAAGCCATGCTGAAACAAGTCAAAAAAACCTTTAAGCCCGAATTCATCAACCGCCTCTCTGCCACGGTGGTCTTCCACGACATGGACCGCCCGATGGCATCACTTATCCTTGACAAGAAACTCGGAGAACTGGGCAGCAAACTGTCCTCCCGTCAGGTGGAAATGGTATTGAGCCAGGAAGCACACGAATGGCTGCTCCAACGGGGTTTTATCCCCGAATACGGCGCCCGGGAGATGGACCGCGTGATAGCCGCCCACTTGAAACCCTTGCTGATGCGCGAAATTCTGTTCGGTACATTGAAGGCAGGAGGAAAAGTCCGCGTGCAAGTGGAAAATGGAGCATTGAAACTACAACCCGCAACCGAATAACGATATGGTCTTTCAACTGACGGATAAACTTGCTTTCCCCGACCCTCACTACGGCGACCCCGACGGGTTGCTCGCTGTGGGCGGTGACCTATCCATTGACCGCCTCATCCTGGCGTACTCCAACGGCATCTTCCCCTGGTACGCATTTCGGGAAGAACTGATACAATGGTGGTGCCCGATGGACCGTTTCGTCATCTTTCCGGACGAAATCCATATCTCCCACTCCATGCGTACGCTCATCAACAAGGGAAAGTACGAAATCACCTTCAACGAGGCTTTCGAAGACGTCATACAAACCTGCGGAGAATTGCGGATGGAACAGGAAGGAGCCTGGCTCGGAAAGAAGATGATGGAAGCCTACACGCACCTTCACGAGCAAGGTCTCGCTGCCAGCGTAGAAGTATGGGAAGGAGAACAACTGGTCGGCGGACTGTACGGGGTGACCTTAGGACGTTGTTTCTTTGGAGAGAGCATGTTCTCACTCGTCCCCAGCGCCTCGAAGCTGGCCCTCATCCATCTTGCCCAATTCTTCAGGGAACATGGAGGCGTCATGATAGATTGCCAGTTCGAAACTCCTCACCTCAAGACAATGGGAGGCAGGCACATCAGTTACGACGAATATATGACATACATCGAACAAGACTACCGCTTCTAAAAATAATAACGAAAGAAAGATTTGCAGTACAAACGGCCGTTATAAGAGAAAAGTAGTATCTTTGCAACATCATGTTGCACCGTTTTACTACTCCCATAACCGACATTCCGCTTCCGGAAAGGTTCACCTATCCTTTCTGCTATACTCCACACCCGTTATGTATATTGGCAGCCAAAGAAGTACAAAGCTATCTTACCCGGCAAACTGCATGGAAGGACGAATTGCGCCAAGGCAAAATGTTCGGGGTGCTGATTGTACAGACCGAGCATGGAGAAACCGGATATTTAGCCGCATTCTCAGGCATATTGGCCGGAAAGAACCTACACTCCTTTTTTGTTCCTCCCGTATATGACTTGCTACAGCCACAAGGCTTTTTCAAGATAGAAGAAGAAAACATATCTTCCATCAACCGCAACATCCGGCAACTGGAAAATGACAAAGCATATGCTGCCTTATCAGCAGAGCTTGCCCGAACCATCCGGTCGGCAGAAGACATACTGGCAACAGCCAAAGCACAGTTGAAAGAAGCCAAAACAGCCAGAGAACAGCGCAGAAAAGAAAAAGAACTCAATGCGCAGGAAGAAGCCGAACTGATACGGGAAAGCCAGTTCCAAAAGGCGGAATATAAACGTCTGGAACGTTCATGGAAAGCAAGGATTACCACACTACAAACGCAGACAGAAGACTGGGAAAGACGGATTTCAGCATTGAAGTCTGAACGTAAAACCCGCTCTGCAGCATTGCAGCAAAAGCTATTCGAACAGTTCGGGATGCTGAACTACCGGGGAGAAGTCAAGAATCTCTGTGAGATATTCGGGCAGACCGTGCACAAGACACCTCCTGCCGGTGCGGGTGAATGCGCAGCCCCCAAACTGCTGCAACAAGCTTATCTGCACGGATGGAAACCTATTGCCATGGCCGAGTTCTGGTGGGGTGATTCCCCCAAGACAGAGATACGCCATCACGGCCACTATTATCCGGCTTGCAAAGGAAAGTGCGAACCTATACTGCAACACATGCTGCAAGGTCTACAAGTAGAGGAAAACCCCATGTTGAAAAGAATGCAGGTACCCTCCCAAAATTTGGAGATTGTTTATGAGGACCCATGGCTTTCGGTCATCAACAAACCGGCAGGAATGCTGTCTGTTCCCGGCAAGGAAGATGCAGTCTCCGTCTATAGCCTGATGCGCAGGCAATATCCCGAAGCTGACGGTCCCCTGACGGTACATCGTCTCGACATGGGCACTTCCGGTTTAATGCTCATTGCCAAGAGCAAGCGCGTACACCAGAACCTTCAAGCCCAATTCAAGAACCGCCTGGTCAGGAAACGTTATGTCGCACTGCTCGAAGGTATCGTCCCAGAGGACAAAGGTACGGTCGACCTCCCGCTTTGCCTGAATCCACTTGACCGCCCACGGCAAATGGTACACACCGAACACGGGAAGCCCGCCATCACCGATTATCAAGTTCTGGAACGTCTGGACGGAAAGCGGACCCGTATCGCTTTCTATCCGCGCACGGGAAGAACCCATCAGCTACGTATACATGCAGCACACCCGCTTGGCTTGCACTGCCCCATCATCGGTGATGAACTTTACGGGAAGAAAGCAGAACGGCTTTATCTGCATGCCGAGTATTTGGAATTTACCCATCCTATCACGGGAGAAACCCTAAAGATTACCAAAGAAGCCGAATTCTGACCGTCTGCTGATTTATAATCAGCAAAGTAATACAATAAATGATGATCCTATAAACCATAATAATCAGACTCATGAGAATACATCATATCACCATCTGGACCTTCCGACTGGAAGAGATGAAAGAGTTCTACACCTGTTACTTCAACGGGAGCAGCAATGAAAAGTACATCAACCCCCAAAAAGGATTCGAATCTTATTTCCTTCACTTCGATGAAGGAACGGATTTGGAACTGATGAGCCGTACAGACATACAGAATACCCCTATTGAGGAAAACAGACTGGGACTGACCCACTTTGCCTTTGCCTTCGACAGCCAGAAAGCTGTCCTCCGACAGACAGAACGGCTACGCACAGCGGGATATACCATCGCAGGAGAGCCCCGTACCTCCGGCGACGGATATTTTGAAAGTGTCGTCCTCGACCCGGACGGCAACCGTATAGAATGTGTATTCAGGGCATAGTCTCTCAATCAGAGGAGACAAAGCTTCTCAACAGTTTTATCTCCTCTGCCCAAAGCGATTCATCGGGCGTCTCCAAAATAATAGGTATACCGTCAAAACGCACATCTTGCATAAAGCGCCGGAAGAAATCCATACCTATCAGCCCCTTGCCGATGCTGTCGTGACGGTCTACTCTGGAGCCGAGTGCTTTCTTGGAGTCATTCAGGTGTATACCGCGCAGATAGCCGAAACCTACCGCTGTGTCAAACTCCTCAAACACCTTGTCATACTCATTCACTATATCATAGCCTGCTGTATACGTGTGGCAGGTATCAAGGCAAACTCCAACGCGAGACTTGTCATCCACCCGGTCAATGATATGTCCCAGCTGCCAGAACTCGTTTCCCACATTGCTACCCTGCCCGGCTGTGTTCTCTATGACAGCCACCACATCGTGCGTCTTGCCCAATATAAGATTAATGGATTCAGCGACCTTGTCCAGACACTCTTCCACGGAAATCTTATTCAGATGGCTGCCCGGATGAAAATTCAGTAACTTCAGCCCTAATTGTTCGCAGCGCTGCATCTCATCCAGAAAAGCGGCACGGCTTTTCTGTAACCCTTCTTCTTCGGGATGCCCTAAATTTATCAGATAACTGTCGTGAGGCAGGATATAGCGGGAATCGAAGCCAAGCTTCCCGCAATTTTCCTTAAACACCCTGATACTCTCCTCCGTCAGCGGCCTTGCCACCCACTGACGCTGGTTCTTGGTAAACAAGGCAAAAGCATTTGCCCCTATCTCACTGGCATTGACGGGAGCCGCTTCCACTCCCCCACTGGCCGATACATGTGCACCTATAAATTTCATAATCTTATTGTATTTGCTCTTTCATGAATTCCCACTGGCATTTTTTCATGTCCACACACCCATTCTTTCTGAACGTCACGCCCTCTGCCTCCAGCAAAGCCCGCTGTTCCGCCCAGCACGGTGCCAGCCTGCCCTGGCTGTTCACTACCCGATGGCAGGGCAAACACATGCCGTCGGGCACATCGTGCATAGCATGTCCCACCACGCGCGAACATTGAGGTCTTCCGACAAGATAGGCTATCTGTCCGTACGTCACCACCCGCCCCGGAGGGATTGCGGCCACTACATTATAAACCTCCTGCTGAAAAGTGTCTTTGTCCATAAAAGTCTGGTTTGGGAAGGCAAAGATATGATAAATTCAGCAGGTATGCGAACAGACGTTACAAGAAAGTGGCTGCGCCGAGCGGATTGTATGTATAGGTGACATTACGGGCACGGATGATTTCGCCCGTCGGGGTAAACAATATCTGATATTTCGTCTGGAGATTTGCCATCCCTACCTCTACCGCCACGATGGACTGCCATTTGGGAAACTGTACCCAAGTGACATTCTGCACCATCCCTCCGGAATATTCACTGGCGGCAAAAGCATTGTAAACGGCAGGGGGCACTTCGTCCATTGTCTCCCAGTCCGTCTGTTGCATTACCCATTGCGCCTGCCCGTCAAACCAGACTTTCGTATCAAAACCGTTCATCAGGAAATCTGCCACATAATAAGATTCATCATGCGACCAGGCAACATCATCTGCCGTAGGATACATTTTCTTCAGTGCAGCTTGTACATCAGCAGGTGCCCAATCGGCAGAAGCCGAGACTGATACCATCAGCATCAAAACCAGAAAAGAGAATTTCAACTTACTCATAACTTCATCAGATTATCATATTATGAGAAGAACGGCGTATGGCAGATTTTGTTCACCGGCAACTCTCAACCATTCAACAGTTAAAAAGAGATATCCATTGTAATTCAATAGAAAATGACTAACTTCACACCAGAAATTCAGAAATATGATAAGAATACATCCCATATCCGGCAACAAAAAGCAATATCTTGACCTGCTGCTGCTTGCCGACGAACAAGAGTCCATGATTGACCGTTATCTGGAACGGGGAGAGATGTTCATCCTATCCGATAATGATACAGTCAAAGCGTCTTGTGTAATCACCTGCGAGGATAAAGGAATCTACGAAATAAAGAGCATAGCTGTCTATCCGGAATACCAGCGCCAGGGATATGGAAGACAACTGATAGCATTCGTTCTTGAACATTATAAAGACCGGTGCCATACTATGCTTGTCGGCACTGGAGACAGTCCGCTAACCATCCCCTTCTATGAAAGCTGCGGATTTGCATACTCACACCGGGTACCCGATTTCTTTATCGATAATTACGACCACCCCATATTTGAAGGAGGCAAGCAACTGAAAGACATGATTTATCTGAAAAGGACGCTTCAACCAAAATAATATCCTATATTTGCATATCACTTAACTCCACACATTATGGAAGCTAAACTTTGCCAAAGCTGCGGAATGCCCTTGTCATCTGCAGAAGTACTCGGAACCAATGCCGACGGTAGCCTCAACGAGGAATATTGCACCTATTGCTACCAGCACGGCAATTTTGCACAAGACTGCACTATGGACGAAATGATAGAACACTGTGCACAGTTCACCGACGAATTCAACAAGAATTCCGGAATGAATTTCACTAAAGAGGAAGCCATTGCCGGTATGAAAGAATTCTTCCCGACCTTGAAACGCTGGCAGTCCAAACAATAAACATGCCGTCCCGTATCGAGCAGGAAAAACGGACAGTAGAACGGATGGTCCGCCTCTACTGCCGGAAAAAGGAAGGTAACAAGCAATTGTGTCCCCAATGCGAGGAACTGCTGGGGTATGCCCGCACTCGTCTTTCACGCTGTCCTTTCGGTGAGAATAAATCCACCTGCAGGCAATGCAGCATTCACTGCTACAAGCCCAAAATGAAAGAACGGATGCGTGAAGTCATGCGGTATGCCGGACCACGGATGCTGTTATATCATCCCGTAGCGGCACTCTGCCATTTGTGGCAGGAGTATGTCCATCAGTATCTCACCAAACGCTTCGGAGTCCCGCGCCAGGAACAGCACAAACAATAAACCGTATCCAGGTCGTATCCTTCCAATGAAGAGGTGCTGTCTTTAGGCACAATCTCGCCTTTGTCAGAGATATAGACCGGCAGGCGCTCACCTTGTCCATTCATCACAAAAAATGCCCCCACTTTGCATTGAGGGCATACCATCTTACGCATAATCAATTGAAATAATACAAAAATATAGCTACCCCTTCCAGTGCCTTCTTCTTTTCACCTTGTATCTCGATGGCAAACTTTATTTCCGCCTTTGCCACGCCGCGCAGATTCGACAGAGATTGTAAATGGGCAACCAGCCGGATGCTCTGTCCGGACAATACCGCCTGACCGAACTTCATCTTGTCCATACCATAATTAATCATCATCTTCAGGTTGTTCACTTCAATAATCTGATTCCACAGATATGGCAACATGGACAAGGTGAGATACCCATGTGCAATGGTGCTCTTAAAAGGACTTTCCACTTTGGCACGTTCCGTATCGACATGTATCCATTGATGGTCCAATGTCGCATCAGCAAACAGATTGATACGCTCCTGAGGAAGCTCTACATATTCCGAAACACCGATTTGCTGGCCTACCAGCTTTTCAAAATCCTCGTACGAGTTGATAATCACTTTTTCCATTACTCTCTATTTTATTGATAAATTATAAATTCACGCGCTTTATCCACATATCAGCCATTCGTTTATGCCCTGCAGGAGTGGGGTGGATACCGTCCCAAATCCAATAGGTGTCTTGAGAAGCCGGAGCAGTGCCGAGAATTTCATCGAACATCGCATTATAAGGAAGAAATACCGTCTGATAGTCTTTCGCTATCCTCTCTACGATGGCGGCACAGCGACGTACCAGACTGTCACGTTCTGCAAAATCCCCACTCTTGCGCATATTGCCGACATTGGCAACAAAAGGAGCGCCCAGCACTATCTTCAATTCCGGATTGACCTGCAAAGAACGGTCAAGCAAGGAACGGTAACATTTCTCCCATCCTTCAAAATCAAAAGGCTCTTTTTTGTCACCCTGCAGATAGTAATGTACATCGTTTGTCCCCACCAAGACGGAAAGCACATCCGGTTTCATTCCAATGACATCCTCTTCCCAGCGTTTCTCCAAATCCCTGAGAGTGTTTCCACTGATGCCACGATTAAAAAAAGCATATTCCTTTTCCGGGAAATCTCCTTGATAATGACTTGCACACAAATACATATAGCCGCTACCATAAATATGGTTCATATCCCAAAGACTTCGCTCCGCAGTCGGTTTGGGCATCCCACAGGCATTCCCCCAGTTACCGTCCGTGATAGAATCTCCGATAAACAAGACACGCGGGCCGCTTGCATGGAGTAAGAGTGATATGCAGAAAAAAACTATTACAAAGAGTCCAATACGCTTCATGGCATTTTCTTGTTAAGATGTAAAAATTGCAACAAATATACGTCTTATTCCGGCAAGTACAAAAACTCGGGTACCTTTTTCCCATTTCCCCAAAACACATATAACCCTTATTTTTATTTCCGTTCATCACATATTAATTTGGAAATAATGTATCTTTGTCAATATCTTAATTGTTGTGACAGAACAAAAACACCACTATTAAAGATTCCGGTATGAATTCTAAATTTGATTATGACTTACTGTCAGCAATGATGACCAATGCCAATATGGGATGGTGGGAAGCTGATTTAAAGACCGAAAGTTACATTTGCTCCGGATATATCTCCCGGTTGCTGGGACTGGATGAGAATGGAACCATCAGCTTTAAAGATTTCAACAAACGTATTCTGAAAGAGGAACAACGGCATACTACCACACATTCCTTCAACAATATCCGGCAGGCACAAGAGACTGTATATCTGCTCAACACAGTAGAGGGTCCAACGTGGATAAGAAGCAAGGTATGCCTACAGAGAACCGACGAAAACGATAATGTCAAAATCTACGGCATTGCCGAAACACAAGACGGTCCCGACATGTCATCGGCATCCCAAGCCTTACAAGAGCGTAACCGTCTCCTCCATAATATTTATAAATATCTTCCGGTAGGAATTGAGCTCTATAACCGAGAGGGAATATTGATAGATATGAATGACAAAGAGCAGGAAATGTTCCATCTCAAACAGAAAGAAGATCTACTTGGAATCAATATTTTCGAGAATCCGATTTTCCCGGAAGAGATGAAAAGTAAGTTAAGAAAACATGAAAATGCAGACTTCACTTTCCGGTATGACTTCTCTAAAATAGGCAATTACTACAAGACACAGAAGAAGACGGGCACCATAGACCTTGTAACCAAAGTCACAAGCCTTTACGACGATAATCACAACCTGACCAACTATCTGCTAATCAACGCAGACAAAACGGAAACGACCGTCGCTTACAACAAAATACAAGAGTTCGAGAGCCACTTTGAGCTTATAGGTGACTATGCCAAAGTGGGATATGCCAATTATGACCTTCTTAATGAGCAAGGCTATGCCCAACGCAGCTGGTACAAGAACTTGGGTGAGAAAACAGAAACACCGTTGTCCGAAATCATCGGAACCTACAATCATCTCCACCCAGACGACCGTACTATCATGCTTGACTTCCTACAGAACGTAAAGAGAGGACTGGCACACAAGCTCAGCCGGGAAGTACGTGTTCTTAAAGAAGACGGTTCTTTCATGTGGACCCACGTCAACATCATTGTAGAACGCTACATGCCTGAACAGAACATCATAGAGATTATCTGCATCAATTACGACATCACCCAATTAAAGCAGACGGAGGCAATGCTGATACAAGCCAAGGAAAAGGCCGAAGAGGCAGACCGGCTGAAATCCGCTTTCCTTGCCAATATGAGCCATGAAATCCGCACGCCGCTAAATGCGATTATCGGTTTCTCCAGCCTGCTGCACTACGTGGAAAACGAGCAGGAAAAGGAACAGTACATCTCCTTGATAAACCACAACAACCAACTGTTGCTCAAACTAATCAACGACGTTCTGGACCTTTCCAAGATAGAGGCCGGACATATAGAGCTCCATTCCGAATGGTTCAATCCGGCAGAACTCATCGAGGAAAGTATTACCGAGTACGAACGGAACGTTCCGGCAAAAGTGAAACTCTTTGCCAGGCATCCGACAGCCCCCGGCCAGATAGAGCACGACCCTATGCGCATCAAACAGATACTGAACAACTTCATATCGAATGCACTAAAAAACACCGTGCAGGGACATATCGAAGTGTACTACGAAACGGACACAGACGGCATAAGAATCAGTGTTTCCGATACTGGATGCGGTATTCCCCCCGACAAACTGGGAATGATATTCGAACGGTTCGAAAAGGTGGACTCCTTTGCCCAAGGTGCCGGATTAGGACTCTCCATCTGCAAATCCATCGTTGAGAAAATGAACGGAGTGATTACCGTAAATTCGACAATGAGAGTGGGAAGCACATTCACCGTGGAACTGCCCTGCCGGACAAGGCCATTCCTAACAACAAACAAAAAACAATGATTTATGACCACACAGAAAGAATTTACCCTGACCCCTCGCCGACGTGGCTTTCACCTGGTGACAGAGGAGATTATACGCAACCTTCCGCCGCTTCCGCCTGCCGGAATCCTGCATCTGTTCATCAAGCATACAAGCGCAGGCCTCACCATCAACGAGAATGCAGACCCTGACGTACAGACAGATATGGAAGCCATCTTCAACCGCCTCGTAAAAGAACGAGAACCTTATTACCAACATACATGCGAAGGCGATGACGATATGCCCGCCCATGCCAAGGCAACCCTCAGCGGAACCAGCCTCACCATCCCCATCACCAATGGGCGTCTGAACATGGGTATCTGGCAAGGCATCTATCTCTGCGAGTTCCGCAATCGGGGCGGAGGAAGAAGAATTGTAGCAACCGTCATCGGATAATCCCCTATCATCATGCAGAAAGCCATCATCATCGGTGCCACTTCAGGCATCGGACAAGAAGTAGCCAGGATACTTGTACAGCAAGGCTGGCATATAGGCATTGCCGGCAGAAGGAAAGAGGCATTGCATGCTCTGCAAGCCACCGCACCCGACCGGATAGTCACGGAACAACTGGACGTTACGGAAGAGACCGCGCCCCTACACCTCCATAACCTGATAGAAAAGCTGGGAGGCATGGACTTGTTTTTCCTCAGTTCCGGCGTGGGACATCAAAACCGGGACTTACAACCGGACATCGAACTGAACACGGCACGTACCAATGTAGAGGGATTTACCCGCATGGTGACTGCCGCCTTCAACTATTTCAAGACAAGAGGCTCCGGGCATATTGCCGTCATCAGCTCCATTGCAGGTACCAAAGGACTGGGCGTTGCACCGGCCTACTCTGCCACCAAACGCTTCCAGAATACCTATATCGAAGCGCTGGCACAACTTGCCCGGATGCAGCATCTTGATATACACTTCACCGACATCCGTCCGGGATTTGTTGCCACCGATTTACTGAAAAGCGGAAAATACCCGATGCTGATGAAAGCAGACCGTGTAGCACAGCACATAATCAAGGCTTTAAGAGAAAAGAGACGGGTAGTTGTCATTGACGGACGCTACCGGGTAGTGGTGTTTTTTTGGCGTATGATTCCACGATGGCTATGGGAAAGGTTGCCTATAACGAATTGATTTCGTATCTTCACGTCTCCAAACAGAAATAGGCATACAGACATGAAGAAAAACTCAAAATATATCGTGCTTACCGTTGCCATTGCACTGTGCGCTGGTTCCAGCCTCCCCTTCCTCGCAGGCAGCAGTACGCTGAATCCCGAACGCGATTCCGTGAAATCCGAAGTTCCCTACTGCATAACCTCCCCCAGCGTACCGGACAAGATCACTTTTGCCGGACAAGCTATTGACCTGCTTCGCTACGACCACCGCGAACGTATGGACCGCGAACTGATGTCCTTCACCTACATGCACTCCACCACCATGCTCATGGTGAAGCGTGCCAACCGCTACTTCCCCGTCATAGAGCCTATACTAAAAGCCAACGGCCTTCCCGATGACTTCAAGTACCTCGCTGTGATAGAAAGCAACCTGAACCCGCTTGCCAAATCGCCTGCGGGTGCCGCCGGCCTATGGCAGTTCATGCCTGCCACCGGACGCGAATTCGGACTGGAGGTGAACAGCAACATCGACGAACGATACCATATCGAGAAAGAGACCAAAGCAGCCTGCAAGTACCTAAAAGATGCCTATCAGAAATACGGGAACTGGCTGTGCGTAGCCGCTGCCTACAATGCCGGGCAAGGACGCATCTCCACACAGCTACAGAAGCAAATGGTAGACCAGGCTGTCGACTTATGGCTGGTAGAAGAAACTTCACGCTACATGTTTCGCCTGCTGGCAGCCAAAGCCGTCATCAGCAATCCGCAACAGTACGGTTTTCTGTTGAAACGGGAACATCTTTATCCGCCCATCCCCTACACGGAAGTGACCGTCACAACGGGCATTGCCAACCTGGCACAGTTCGCCAAAGGGAAAGGCATCACCTATGCCCAACTGAAAGATGCCAACCCCTGGCTGCGAGACACCTCGCTGATGAATAAAAGCGGACGTACTTATACACTGAAGATACCTACGCAGGACGGAATGCATTACGACCCCAAGAAAACAGTACCCCACGACAAGCACTGGGTTATCAACTAAAAGGATGAAGGATGAGGAATGAAGAATTACCATTCGGTACCACAGCGCGGCTAATTTCTTCATTCTTCATTCCTTATTCTTCATTAAACTTGTTTCTCCGTCAGATATTTCCAATAGCGCACGGGCATGTCCTGCTTGTGCTTCCGGGGATTGAGGCGTTCCTTGATGCAGATTGCCTTAAAATAGGTTTTCCAGAGAGATTGGAAAAGCCGTTCGTCTTTGTCCATCAGACTTTCGTCGAGCATGCCGGTGACAAGATGCCCTTCGCGGCTGTCCTCACCAAAAGTCACTTGGCGCACCTCCTTCAAGTCGTAATAGTATCCATAGGCGCGTTTGATGTCATAAATCAGCCAACGCTGGTCGGAAAAACGGTCCTTGAAATGCTCCGTCACCAGGGGAAGGGCATTCTTCTCGGGCTCGACAGCCGCAAAGAAAGTACCGTCTGCAGCTTTCTGGAAACGGACAAACTGAAGCAGGCGTATACGCTCCCAATCCACCCGCTTCCACATACGGGAGAACTCCAGCACATCAAGGTCGGCAAAATTTGTTTCAATGGAACGAGGAGCATCTATTGCCTTGCGAATATAGCGGAAAAGGAGCATGGGAGTTTCCGGCTCCTCGGCCAGCCAGCACTGGGCCAGACAAGCAAGTGCCGTAGACGACAGCTTCTTCTGCAATCCCCGCCAGACACGACCAGCCTTCTCCTCATCGGTCACCACGGTAAACAGCCCGTCGTAGAACAAAGGAAGCGGCTCTCCTTCCTGAAGCAGCGCATCGGGAAAGGTACGGCGGGAATAGGCTTCGAACACGGAAGTCAGCAATCCCTCAAACGTATGGTCATACAGAAAAATATTCATTCCTCAAAATTAAGTACCAACTGTCTCTCATCCACCTTCTTACGGTCAGGCTTGGGCAGCAGCAGACTGCGTACCCCCTGTGGGGTCAGTTCGTTGACCGTGTGCATAGGCAACTCACAGCAGGTAATGAAATACTGTGCCTTCTTCATCACCACCCCTATCTTCTTCAATTGGTAGAAACCTATCTTGGAGAAACGCCGGGAAGCCACTATCAGCCGTGCAGACTTCACGCCGATGCCCGGCACGCGGAGCAACATCTCATAATCCGCCTTGTTCACATCAATCGGAAACTGCTCGGGATGGCGCAAAGCCCAGGACAGCTTGGGGTCAACCTCCAAATCAAGGTCAGGATAGGCATCATCCACTATTTCCTCCACCTTGAACTGATAGAAGCGCATCAGCCAGTCAGCTTGGTAAAGGCGGTTTTCGCGCACCAAAGGGGGCTGTTTCAATGCCGGCAGGCGCTTATCGTAGGTATTGACGGAAATATAGCCCGAATAGTAGACACGCCGCATCGTAGGCCCCTTGTAGAGAGCTGACGAAAGATACAGAATATCCTTGTCCGTCTCGGCGGTAGCGCCTACTATCATCTGTGTGCTTTGTCCGGCAGGAGCGAAACGGGGAGCGTGGCGGTGTTTCTTGCGTTCTTCCGAACTTTCCAGCACCCCTTGCTGGATGTAGCGCATCGGCGCATATACACTCTTATGGTCTTTCTCCGGCGCAAGCAGTTTCAGATTCTCCTCTTTCGGTATTTCTACATTGACGCTGAGACGGTCGGCATAAAGCCCCGCCTCGTTCACCAGTTCGCGGCTGGCGCCGGGAATGCTTTTCAGATGGATATATCCGTTGAAACGATGGATAGTACGGAGGTCCTTGGCGACACGCACCAGACGCTCCATCGTGTAATCGGGATTGCGCACCACCCCACTGCTCAGGAAAAGCCCTTCGATGTAGTTGCGGCGATAAAACTCCATGGTGAGGTTCACAAGCTCGGTCACCGACAGCGTGGCACGCGGCAGGTCGTTGCTGCGGCGGTTGATGCAGTAGGCGCAGTCGTAGATGCAATAATTGGTAAGCATCACTTTGAGCAGGGAAATGCAACGGCCGTCCTCGGCAAAGCTGTGACAGATACCCCAACCACCCACAGTGTTCCCTAGCATACCCGCCTTGCCGGAGCGCACCGTACCACTGGAGGAACAAGAGACGTCATACTTTGCCGACTCTGCCAGTATCTTCAATTTATTGAGAACGTTTTCATCCATAATACCTGCGTCAAAAGTAGCAATAATACTTTTCAAAAACAAAAAAGACCGCCAGCAGTGGCAGTCTTTCGCAGCATCAAATATGCTTTTTTTCTTACTTCTTAGAAGCTTCCAAAGATGCTTTGCGGAATTCCTTCATAGCTTTTTCGATTTCCAAAGAAGCCTTACGAGCGCGAGTTCCTGCTGCCTTGTTACCGTTTTCCAACTGAGCATTTGCATCTTTTGAGAAGTCTGCATACAATGCAGCTACTTTTTCAACTAATTCTTTCATAATCCTTTTCAAATTACTTCGTTAATAATGTCTGGCAAAAATACATTCTTTCTTGAAATAAATGCAGAAAAACGATATTTTTTTTGAAATATTCGGTAAAATCGCCGCAAAAAGGGGCTCTTACGCGTTTTTTATCTACTTTTGCAAGCATGAAAACGCTTACTGACACCGAATATATACACGCTCTCATAGCCGAAGGAGAGCACCAACAGCAGGATTTCAAGTTCGAAATATCCGACGCCCGCAAGATAGCCAAAACCCTTTCAGCCTTTGCCAATACAGACGGTGGAAAACTGCTCATCGGAGTGAAAGATAACGGGAAAATTGCCGGTGTCCGTTCGGACGAAGAACAATATATGATAGAAGCGGCTGCCGGACTTTATTGCAGCCCCGAAGTGAGCTACACCATGCAGACCTATCTGGTGGAAGGCCGCAGTGTGCTGGTGGTACAAATCGAGGAAAGTGACCGGAAGCCGGTATATGCCAAGGACGAAACAGGAAAATACTTGGCTTATCTCCGCATCAAGGATGAAAACATCCTGGCTACTCCCGTCCATCTGCGCGTCTGGCAGCAAAGCGGAAGTCCGAAAGGAGAACTGATAGAATATACCGAACGGGAACAACTGTTGCTCAATCTGCTGGAAGAAAACGACCGCCTTTCACTGAACCGTTACTGCCGTCTGGCGCATCTTTCCCGACGCGCCGCCGAACATCTGCTGGCAAAGTTTGTTCGTTACGACATAGTGGAACCGGTGTTTGAAGGACACAAATTTCACTTCAGGCTGAAATAGGCAAGGAGATTCCGTCAGGTTTTCCAGATTTGTCCATGGTACAAATTGCAGCATGCGAGTTCATACTACGTTGTTATCATCAACTTGCAAGGTATCTATCTCAGTTAACGACAGAGGTAGCCTTGAATAACGACAGAGGATAGCACTTTTTTTATGTGAGTTTTTTACTAAATTGGGATGCACCGTATGGTTTACGTTGAGAACCCGCTTTGTACAGTTCCGGATGATAAAGGAAATGGTACGTCTGCTGGGTGACTCAGACGGGAAAGGCGATGCCAAGGAAAAGTATATCTTATTGCCATCAGCCTGCTCGGAAAATACGCTTTCAGGCTGCTTGAAGACTACCGCACAAAGAAAAGCGCCGGTATCAAAGACCCCGTTTTCACCAAGAACCGCCTGAAAGAGGTAGAAAAAGACATAGAGTGCTGGTGATAACCAACTTATTTCGTACTTTTGCAGCCGGAACCGCCGGATGACCCGCGGTCTTGTAATTTGTAATCAGTAATTCGTAATTTGATATGAGTTTATTTGCCAAACTATTCAACAAGAATACCGGAGAAGTATCTTCGAAGAATGTGGAAGACTTCGTGTCACTGACACGCGTCTACTTCCAGTCTGTAATAGCCGCCAACCTGGGCATCACCAATATCCGCTTTGTGCCGGATGTAGCCAACTTCAAGCGTCTGTTCAAAATCCCCACGCAGGGAGGCCGCCTGGGACAAGCGGAAAAGGCCGCTTCGCGCAAGATGCTGATGCAGGACTACGGCATCAGTGAAAACTTCTTCAAGGAAATTGATACTTCCGTCAAGAAGCACTGCCGTACGCAGAACGACGTACAAGGTTATCTCTTTATGTATCAAGGCTTCTCCAATGACTTGATGATGCTGATGGGAAACCTGATGCAGTGGAAATTCCGCATGCCTTCCATCTTCAAGGGAGCACTGCGCAGCATGACCGAAAAAACCGTACACGACGTCTGTACAAAAACCGTATGGAAAAAGGACGATGTACACAAAACGGCAGCGGCAGTACGCCAGTACAAAGAGCGTCTGGGATATTCGGAACAATGGATGACCGAGTACGTTTACAACGTAGTGATGCTGGCCAAAAAGGAACCGAAACAGAAAGCCAACGAAGAGAAATAAAAGAAAAAGAATTCTAAAGAACTTTAGAAACAAGAAGGCGGGAAAGAAATTTCCCGCTTTTTTTTGTTATTTTTAGCAAATGAAATCATTTTCCCCTCACGGAACACAAGGACGCACCCCGCGTCAACCATCATAAATATTAACTTCAAAAAAACAACCGCTTATGAAACAAAAGAAAATGCTTGCACTCACTCTCTCACAACTGGAACAACTTTATCGGCACGAACTCCCTGAATTGGTCAGCATCGCCGTTCAAAGCGACGATACGGAAGCCTTCAAGGCCAACCTGACGGAGTACATTGCCGGACATCCGGAAGTGGACAGCGAGGCCGGTAAGCAAATTCGACTCTTGATTGAATTTGACGGGCAGGAAGTACACGAGCTCTCCATCGGAGAACAGCTGCCCATATCAACTTTATCAATGCTGCATTCCTTCCTCACGGGACAATAGGAAGAGGAAACGGAAACGGACCTGTTCATCGACTTGTTCCAGCAGTTCAAACGCCTCCACCAACCAGCCCCCACCCTGCCCTCCGCACAGAAAATCAAAACCCTGACCGAACGCTGGCCCAGCGGACTGGATGAAGACGTGCAGCATATCCGTGCAAAGAACAAGGAACGCATCCTGCATGCACTGGTGCAGAAGATTGAGCACCGCAAGACCCCGGCTTCCCGCTTCCATTTCGAAGAGGGACTCAGCTACGAGGAGAAGTTCAACCTCGTCAGCGAATGGTGGAATGACTTCCGTTTCCATCTTGCCATGGCCGTCAAAAGCCCTACGGAGCTAAACCGTCTTCTCGGCAACTCCCTTTCTGCCGAAACCATGTACCTGCTCTCAAAAGCCCGTAAGAAGGGAATGCCTTTCTTCGCCACCCCCTATTATCTGTCACTGCTGAACTGCACCGGCAGCGGATACGACGACGAGGCCCTGCGCAGCTATATACTCTATTCACCCCAACTGGTGGAAACCTACGGACAGATACGTGCCTGGGAACGGGAGGATATCGTAGAACCAGGTAAACCCAATGCCGCCGGCTGGCTGCTGCCCGACGGGCATAACATCCACCGCCGTTATCCGGAAGTGGCCATCCTCATCCCCGACACCATGGGACGCGCCTGCGGAGGACTCTGCGCATCTTGTCAGCGTATGTACGACTTTCAAAGCAAACGGCTCAATTTTGAGTTTGACACCCTGCGTCCCAAGGAAACATGGGAAAAGAAGCTGCGTCGGCTGATGGCCTATTTTGAGGAAGACACGCAACTGCGGGACATTCTCATCACCGGCGGTGACGCACTGATGAGCCAAAACAAGACGCTGGGCAATATTCTGGATGCCGTCTACCGCATGGCAGTCCGCAAGCGGAAAGCCAATCAGGAACGGCCCGAAGGAGAAAAGTATGCAGAGCTGCAACGCGTACGCCTCGGCTCACGCCTCCCCGCCTACCTGCCCATGCGCATCAATGACGGGCTGGTGGAGATTCTAAGGGAATTCAAGGAAAAGGCGTCTACCATCGGCATCCGCCAGTTCATTATCCAGACACATTTCCAAACCCCGCTCGAAGTCACTCCGGAAGCTGCCGAAGGAATACGCAAACTGCTGGCGGCAGGCTGGCTCATTGACAACCAACTGGTATACAACGTAGCTGCATCCCGCCGGGGGCATACCACCCGCCTGCGCCAAGTGCTCAATCAGTTGGGAGTGGTTTGCTACTACACCTTCTCCGTGAAAGGTTTTGAAGAAAACAATGCCGTGTTTACTCCCAACAGCCGTTCCGTACAAGAGCAACGGGAAGAAAAGCGCTTCGGGAAGCTGACCAAGGAAGATGCCCATAATCTGTCCGTACTGCTTGGAACCGTCCATGACCCGGCAGCCTGCATCCGGCGTTTCCTGAAAACGCACCACCTGCCTTTCCTCGCCACCGACCGCAATGTACTCAATCTGCCCGCCATCGGCAAGAGCATGACCTTCAACATGGTAGGCATCACCCCCGAAGGCAAGCGCATCCTACGGTTCGACCATGACGGCACCCGGCGCCACAGCCCTATAATAGACCAGCTGGGACAAATATATATCGTAGAAAACAAGTCCATAGCCTCCTACCTCCGTCAGCTGCAAGCCATGGGAGAAGACGCCGAAGAATATGCCACCATCTGGAACTATACGGAAGGCAAGACGGAATCCCGGTTCAGCCTCTACGAATATCCTGATTTCCCCTTCCAAATCACCGACAGAATGAGCAATCAGGACATTGCAGGATAGCATATCCAAGATATATTCCGTACTTTTGCAGGCAGAACAATGAAATTGGAAAGTATGGAAATAGAACAACACCCTTTAGAACCCTTCCTTCCCGGCAACGCCCGTCTGCTGATGCTGGGAAGCTTTCCTCCGCAGAAAAAGCGGTGGTCCATGGAGTTTTACTACCCCAACTGGAACAATGACATGTGGAGGATTACCGGGTTCCTTTTCTTCAATGACAAGGATTATTTTGTAGACAAAACGAAGAAGGCTTTCTGCAAAGAACGTCTCATCAGTTTCCTGCAGGAAAAGGGTATTGCTTTGTTCGACACAGCCTCTGCCATACGGCGCCTGCAAGACAATGCCTCGGATAAGTTTCTGGAAGTGGTGCAACCCACGGACGTCCCTGCCCTGCTACACCGGATACCGCAATGCAAGGCTATCGTCACTACCGGCGAGAAGGCTACGGACACACTGTGCACGCAGTTCTCCATCGACAAGCCCAAAGTAGGCGACTTCACGGAGTTTCTTTTCGAAAACCATCCGATGCGCCTCTACCGGATGCCTTCTTCCTCGAGAGCCTACCCGCTGGCTCTGGAAAAAAAAGCAGCAGCGTATCGCATTATGTATCAGGACTTACAGATGTTGTAAGCAACTTTCTTTAGAAAATAAGTACGTCCGTTACTTGCATATTTGAAAGTTTGCATTACCTTTGCAGCCGCAAACACGGGAGTAGCTCAGTTGGTAGAGCACCGGTCTCCAAAACCGGGTGTCGGGAGTTCGAGCCTCTCCTCCCGTGCATGAACGAATAATGGCTGTAAGTATTGCTTACAGCCATTATTCGTTTTATAAATGCCTACCGGATATCTATCAGCTTATGTGTCTGCAAACTAAGCCTCCACTTAGGATGCTTCATCACGCAATCCACCGTTTCGGCCGTATTGCTGCAAGAGCAAGGCTGAAGAAAGAAATGCCCGGCGGGCAGCTGCTCATAAACAGTAATATCCTGCCCTTCATACACTACCTTCACTTCATTCATACGCGTAATTTCCAGCTTTGCCCCCTGCTTGGGAGAACAGGTCACCCAATCTATATTATCCGGCAGCGGACGGGTACCGTTTGTTTCAATGCAGACATACTTTCCCGCCTGGTGCAGACAATCCACAAATTCACGGTCAATCCAAAGGGAGGGTTCTCCACCGGTCAATATCACGGTAGCGGCAGGGTATTTACTGACTTCTGTTACGATATCTTCATCGGACATCAGTATGCCGTCCTCATGCTGCGTATCACAGAAGGAGCACTTCAGGTTGCAACCGGAAAAACGGATAAAGACAGCCGCGGTACCCGTATGGTATCCTTCTCCCTGCAAACTGTAGAATATCTCATTAATCTTCCTCATAGACGGCAATGTTTGATTCCGACTCCTGCACCTCTACCTTGAAGCAAGTGGGTATCTGGTCGCATATCCAACGGGCTATGTTCTCGGCTGTGGGATTGAAGGACAGCACTTCATTAAGATTATGGTGGTCCAGCTGTTCCTTTACCACCTGCTTGATGTGACTGAAGTCTACCACCATTCCGTCCGCATTCAGCTCTTTGGAACGGCAATAGACAGTGATAATCCAGTTGTGACCGTGCAGATTCTCACACTTGCTGCGATAAGAAAGTTTCAGGCTATGGGCAGCCGACACTTCCATGCGTTTGATGACTGTGTACATATTGTTAATACGCTAATTAATATAATAAGTTGCCGCATCTAATGTCACCTCGATGCGACGGCAAAATTACAAAAAACTTAAGATTTATCCATTTACTTCCCTAACTTATTCGTACACACAAAGAGAATTGGCAACCTTACGCTCTGCACTGCCACTCGGGGTATTGGCTATTCCTTTATCCGGCAACGCCCCACTCCACAGCGTAGAAGAACCACCGCCGTCCAGATTCAACGCATCCTCCCCGCCCAATATACGAATCATATGGGCAAGCTCGGGTATATTGATACCTTCCGCTTTTCCCTTCCGACGTCCGTCAACGACAATAAGCAGGATTTTTCCTTCTCTTGTCAGCGCCACAGCACTGCGGGGATGCTTGGTATCTACAAAATTCCGGTTAGTCCCGGACAAGTCGCACACTTGCCCGTCCTTCAGCATCAAAGGACCGGAAGCCAGCACAGTGCCTTTTTTCAAAGTACATGCCTTTTCATCCTGCTTGCTCCAGGGAATCAGTTCCAGCCTGCCTTTCTTTATGAGTACAGCTCCATTGGACACTGTTGCCAGAACCCCGGTAGAGGTAGTATCTATCACCACCCCGTCCTTACGCAGATAGCAGACGGAATTCCCGACTTTCATGTCAAAATAGGAACCATTGATGGCCGCCACCGCACCTGCATGCCGGGCGGCTACACTGGTCTCCTCTTTGGGATTGTGGACGAGCACATCGAAACGGTAGCGCTTCGGGGATATTTCAAAAATAGACACTTCCTGAGGAACTCCATACAAAGAACTGAATACTGCCTTTTTATAAAGCATCCCTTTCTGCAGGGGCTCAGTCTGCCAGTCGGCAGAAACGATGGCAAGAGAGTCGGCAGCAGTCTGCGCCATTGCTGCAAACATGCCGCAACAGAGAAACACTGCCAGGAATATTTTCTTTTTCATAAGATGAGATTGGTTTAAATTAATTCATAGCTGCAGATTTGAATCGGCATGTCGAGATTATGCAATACCTTTTCAAGCTGTATACCTTCACGGTTGTCGTACTCGTATCCGAAAGTAGCACGGATACCTTGCAGAATGAACTGCGTGGCACGGTCCAGGGCAATGGGCAAGCTGTCGCCTTGCAACAGTGCTCCGGTGATGACACTGGTAAACGTATCCCCCGTTCCGGGATAATGGGCCGGCAGGTAAGGACACGTAACCTTCCAGTAGCGGTTACCGTTCCGGTTATAGGCATACACGGACGTCTTATGCTTATCATCCCGTACGGGCACACTGGTAATAATCACCACTTCGGGACCACAATCGGAAAGCCGACGAAGGTATGACTTCAATTCCTCATCCGTATTCATCTCCTTATAAGGAATACCCAGCAGATAGAACAGCTCCGTCAAATTGGGAGTAACAACATCGGCCTTGGTGATGAGATGTTTCATTTCATCAATCATGGACTCGTGGAAGTTCGCATAAAGCCGTCCGTTATCGCCCAACACCGGGTCTACCACAACCAGACCGTCCGGGCGGCGGAAGTCATCAATAAAGTCAGAAACAATATGTATCTGCCGCGGAGAACCCAGATAGCCGGTATAAAAGGCATCAAACTGTACTTCCAGCTTCTTCCACTCGGAAATAATCTTCGGCATTTCATCCGTCAGGTCCAGAAAAGAGAACTCCGGATACTGGGTATGGCTCGACAATACGGCTGTAGGCAACGGACACACCTGGAAACCCATAGACGAAAGAATGGGAATGACCACCGTCAGAGACACCCGTCCGACTCCCGACAAGTCGTGGACGGCAACAACCTTCTTTACTTTATTCGCATACATATTATCTATATTATTATTTTTCCTACATTTGCCGCATGAAAACCGTCTGCATCATTTTGGGAACAGTTTCTTTGGCACTCGGCATCATCGGCATCTTCCTGCCGTTGCTGCCCACCACGCCTTTCCTGCTGCTCACGGCAACACTCTACTTCAGAGGCTCACCCAGACTGTACCAATGGCTGCTGAACCACAAATGCCTCGGTCCCTATATCCGCAGCTTCCGCGAGAACAAAGCCATCCCTCTACGTGCTAAAATCATCTCTCTACTGCTGATGTGGGGAACAATGGTTTACTGCATCTTCTTCCTGATTCCACTAACAGAAATAAAGATAGTATTGTTCCTTGTCGCTGTGGGGGTGACTTGGCATATACTGTCATTCAAGACGTTGAAATGATGTGCTAAACTCCTCCTAACTTCTCGAAGAATTCTCCCAACCCCTTCCGAGCATCGGCAAGCTTGTCTTCCCAATGTTTCACGGAGTTCTGTCCGATAATATCCGTCACGTACTTCACCGAAATGAAAGGAACATTCTTGGCACGGCATACCAAAGCCTGGGCATAGGCTTCCATATCCACAACATCACCGGACACATCCGAGAGTTCTGTCAAGAAAGTATCCCCCGTATTGCATACACCACCGGCTGGCCAGTGTAAACAATAACCTTTTTGGGACAACAAATCCATTGAATCAATCTCATACTCCATACCAAGCTCCACCAGCTTCTGCATATCACGGTCCACAAAATGACGGCATACGAAAATATCTCCTACCCGATGACGGATAGTCCCTGCCGTACCTACATTGACCACCAAGTCCGGTTGCGCATGGCTTATCGCTTCAGAAAGATAAAAAGCCGATTTCACCTTTCCCACACCGGTACGGAGATAGCCTATCTGCACCTCTTCCTCCCTTATCAGTCCGGGAAATTTCAATTCAGTAAATTCGCCTTGTACGGCATAAGTGACTAAAATTCTCATATCATTCTATCTTTTTAGAGTCTGTTTAAATTTTGTCCGGCATGAGGGTGGCAAAACGGTTGATGACACACCCTCCTCCTTCTCATGAAAAAGGCAAAGATAGAAACCTTTTTCAGAAGATTTCCATCTTTGCCCCATAAATGTAAAGTCACCCACACTCACAACCTCCCTGCCAGATAAGATTTCAATGACTCTACATATTCCTCAAATGCGTCTACTCCTTGCGGAGTGATCTTACAAATCGTACAAGGCATCTTTCCTTTAAAAGTCTTTGTCACCTCCACATATCCCGCCTTGCTGAGTTTGTCTATCTGCACGCTCAGGTTTCCTGCCGTAGCTTTGGTCTGCTGGCGGATATAGACAAAGTCCGCCTCCTCGACACTAATAAGCAACGACATCACCGCAAGCCGCAGTTCGCTATGGAGCAAAGGGTTCAGTTCTTTAAACATATATCATCCTCTTCTTTTATTGTTTGTGACGCTTCGCCACACTGTTCATGTAATGTCCGGGAATCACCATCATAAAGACGAACGCCAATGCAAAAAACAGTATCTGGTCTATGCCGGGCATATAGAAACATCCCAACGAGAGCAAGGCTCCCAGCACTCCCCCTATCGTAACCACTTTCGTGTTCACAATCAGTCCCGTCAGGGCAGTTCCCATCCCCATCATCAGCAAAATGACAAACAGAATAGGAATCTTCCATACAAATATGGCGGTACACGATACCAAGAAAGCACCCAGTCCAAATACCGTCCACACATAATCCACAACACGGTCTATGTAGGTCTTCAACATTTTCCGAGCCTTCCGCTGACTCCACAACGTAGCAGGAAAGGCTATGACTGGAAGCAGGAACCATAGGAATTGCCAATTGTTATTGCCCGTTTCCTTCAATAGAAACCAAACCAGCAACGAGATAATTACCGTTACATATCCCCACAGCAAAAAAGGTGTCCCTGAATTTTCCGCCATTCTGTCCTTCGTGTTCTGTATCATCCGAGTGATGAGTTCTAAACTCTCTTTCTCATTCAATTTTCTTTCTTCCATTTTCCTGCCGCCTTATTTGTTGCTTCCTTTTAATACCCGCTTAAGTGCTATCTCCACCTGCTTCGTGTCGGCGCTCACCTCCACATCCGCTATCGCGCAATACTCAGATGGAATTCCGTCTTCCCTATCCAACTGATAATTGTTGTTTTCATCATGATAGACATAAAGCTTATATTTACCCACTGTCACATCTTTCAGTTCCAGTACCGCCTCCGTGCCCTTGGCATCTACCATACCATACTGCCCCTTGTCAGTGGCAATCATTATCTTTCCCACAGCAGAAGGTATGTTCATCACCTTCACTTTCAGAACATCTTGCGCAGACACCCCCAATGCAAATACACAAAGAAGAGCTGCCGCCATACTTCTACAAACAATCGTTTTCATAATCATTCTCCTTAAGTTATACATACCAAAATCACATTTCGGGTTCGAACTCCGATACAAAGATAGAAGGTTTATTTTATAAACCAAATTATTATATAAATTATTTTATTTATTTCTTAGCATCTCCTCCTTCCTTTACTACATACTATTCCAACCGCACCTAAAGAGTAGTGCCTAAAACAGCAAAAAGTAATTTCGGCCTTACTAAACAGTAATCGTCCAACAACCGTTCAATTATCGCCCAACATCTGTTTAATTATCGTCCGACAGTTGTTGGACGATAATTAAACAAGCGTCGGACGATTACTATTTAGTAACGGAGATACTAAGCTTTCGAAAAGCAAGAAATAAAATCCTTCTAAAAAGCAAATTGTTCCATACCTATCCACATCTCTTGAAAAGCCAGCCTCCACCACCCTTTTTCAATCCCTCAAAACCAGTACTTCATAGGCCACTTCGGTTATTTCGGCACTTCTACAGCATATTTTCCCCGAAAAGTTTTTGTAATCTCCAAGTAAATTGTATTTTTGTGTACAATTTTGGTGTAGTGATGACAGACGAAGAAAAGAAGCTATTAAGTACCTTTGAAGCCAGACTGCGGCATTTAATCTATCTGCACGATGAATTAAAACGCGAAAATGCTGAGCTAAAGCAACTTCTTGAAGCCAAAGAGGAGGAATACGGGAAGGTACAAGCTGAATACCGGGAACTGGAACTTAACTACACGAACCTAAAAACAGCTACGACAATCAGCCTTAACGGCAGCGACGTGAAAGAGACGAAACTGCGATTGTCCAAATTAGTGCGTGAAGTCGATAAATGCATCGCTTTGTTGAATGAATAAAGAGAAGAGGATGTATGAACGATAAGATAAAGATAAACCTGCAGATGGCAGGAGCCTCCTACCCTCTCACAATCAACCGTGAGGACGAGGAAATGGTAAGAGAAGCCGCCAAGCAGGTAGATATCAGGCTCAATGCGTATCGGGAGCATTATCTGAATGTGTCTCTAGAGAGAATTATAGCCATGGTGGCTTATCAGTTCGCTTTAGAAAACCTTCAGTTGAAGGACCGTAATGATACTGAACCCTATACCAGCAAAATAAAGGAACTGACAGAGGTATTGGAGACCTATTTCAAGGAACAATAAGCTGCAATCCCTCCGTCGGGTCGGTAAAAGAGAGAAATTCGCGCACTGTACAAAAGTTTGCCCTTCATCAAAGCAAGCTTTTATGCAGTGCTTTTTTATTTATATACTAAAAACAAATTAATAAAATGACAGTAGTTACAATAGTATTATCCATTGCCTGCTTCATTGTCGGAGGGTTTGCCTCGTACTTGTTCTTCAAGCACGGGCTGAAAAACAAATACGACGGTATCCTGAGAGATGCGGAAGCGGAAGCGGAAGTGATTAAGAAGAATAAGTTGCTGGAAGTAAAGGAAAAATTCCTGAACAAGAAGGCAGACTTGGAAAAAGAAGTGGCCCAACGTAACCAAAAGATACAGCAGGCAGAAAACAAGCTGAAACAACGTGAATTGGTACTGAACCAGCGCCAGGAAGAAATCCAGCGCAAGAAGATGGAAGCAGAAGCCGTGAAAGAAAATCTGGAAGCCCAACTGTCCATCGTAGACAAGAAGAAAGAAGAACTGGAGCACATGCAGCGCCAGGAAATAGAAAAGCTGGAAGCCATTTCCGGACTTTCTGCCGAAGAAGCCAAAGAGCGCATGGTGGAATCCCTGAAGGAAGAAGCCAAAACGCAAGCCCAGTCCTACATCAACGACATCATGGACGACGCCAAGCTGACGGCAAGCAAAGAGGCCAAGCGCATCGTGATACAGAGCATCCAACGTGTGGCTACGGAAACAGCCATTGAAAACTCAGTAACCGTATTCCACATCGAATCAGATGAAATCAAGGGACGTATCATCGGTCGCGAAGGCCGCAACATCCGCGCCCTGGAAGCTGCCACCGGTGTGGAAATTGTGGTAGACGATACTCCGGAAGCTATCGTATTGTCAGCTTTCGACCCGGTTCGCCGTGAGATTGCACGTCTGGCATTGCACCAGTTGGTAACAGACGGACGTATCCACCCGGCACGTATCGAAGAGGTAGTTGCCAAAGTACGCAAGCAGGTAGAAGAGGAAATCATCGAAACCGGTAAACGTACTACTATCGACCTGGGCATCCACGGCCTGCATCCGGAACTTATCCGCATTATCGGTAAGATGAAATACCGTTCTTCATACGGCCAGAACCTTTTGCAGCATGCACGCGAGACAGCCAATCTTTGCGCTGTGATGGCATCAGAACTGGGACTCAACCCGAAGAAAGCAAAACGTGCCGGACTGCTGCATGATATAGGTAAGGTGCCTGATGAGGAACCGGAATTGCCGCATGCACTCTATGGTATGAAACTGGCGGAAAAGTTCAAGGAAAAGCCAGACATCTGCAACGCCATCGGTGCCCACCACGACGAAGTGGAAATGACCAGCCTGCTGGCCCCCATCGTACAAGTATGCGATGCCATTTCAGGAGCACGCCCGGGAGCACGCCGCGAAATTGTAGAAGCATACATCAAGCGCTTGAATGACCTTGAGCAACTGGCAATGTCCTATCCGGGAGTGACAAAGACATATGCCATCCAGGCAGGCCGTGAGCTGCGTGTCATTGTCGGTGCAGACAAGATTGACGACAAGCAGACGGAGAACCTTTCCGGTGAAATCGCCAAGAAGATTCAGGACGAAATGACTTATCCGGGTCAGGTGAAGATTACCGTTATCCGTGAGACACGTGCAGTGAGCTACGCAAAGTAACATCAGAAAAGAAAATAAATGCAGAAAAGGGTGAATTCGTATTCACCCTTTTCTTATTTTTGCACCACAACCATGACTTTACAAAATGAAAGATTATCAGTTTGAAGTTTGCGCCAACTCCGTAGAGAGTTGTATTGCCGCACAAGCCGGCGGAGCAGACCGGGTGGAACTGTGCGTAGGCATCCCCGAGGGGGGGACAACCCCCTCATACGGTGATATCCTCATCGCACGGGAAGCATTGCAACAGACCAAATTGCATATCATTGTCCGTCCCCGCGGAGGAGATTTTCTTTATTCCTCCACCGAACAGCGCATCATGCTGAAAGACATAGAGAATGCCCGCCGTCTAGGCGCTGACGGAGTCGTGTTCGGTTGCTTGACGGCAGAGGGAGATGTAGACATTCCATTGATGGAGCAGCTTATGGAAGCCTCACAAGGGATGTCCGTCACCTTCCACCGTGCTTTCGATGTATGCAGAAATCCACGAAAAGCGATAGAAGATATTATCGAATTAGGATGCAACCGCATCCTAACTTCCGGACAGCAACCTACAGCAGAGCGAGGCATTCCCCTTCTGAAAGAACTCCAACAACAAGCATCAGACCGAATCATCCTATTGGCAGGCTGTGGGGTGAATGAAACCAACATAGCCCACATTGCCCGAGAAACCGGTATCCGCGAGTTTCATTTCTCCGCCAGGGAAAATATCGAAAGTTCCATGCTCTATCATAATTCCGCCGTCTCTATGGGAGGAACGGTGCATATTGATGAATACACACACACCATCACTACTGCGGAGCGGGTAAAGCGTACAATCGGAGCATTAAAAGCCTCTCCCCTAGCCCCTCCCCCGTAGAGAGGGGTCGGGAGAGAGGCCTATAAAAAAAGGATGTACTTTTCAGCACATCCTTTTTTATATCATAGGATAAATATTATTTCTTCACCGGAGAAGAGTATCTTGCATTCAGACCATCCAGAATCTCACGGGTGATGTTGTAGACACTGTCTGCATAGAGCAGGTTGTCAAAACCCGTATTGCTGATAATCATGCTGTAACCTTTTGTCTTATTGTACTCCTTCAGGAAAGCATTGATAGAATCACGCAGTTGCAGGCTGTTCTTTTCATTCTCACTCATCAGCTCAGACTGCAGCTTGTTGCTCAGGTTCTGCAAATCCTGCTCCAACTTTGCAATGCGGTTGTATTCCTGCTGTGCTCTCTCCTGAGAAAGATAAGCGTTGTTCTGATACTTTGTCTGGAATTCCTGCTTCTGCTTCTCCAGTTCGCTGGCTTTCTGGTTCAATGTCAGACGGACATTCTCGCCCTTCTTCACCATAGCCTCATTCAAGTCTATGCAATAGTTGTATTTTGCCAAAAGCGTATCTATTTCAACATAAGCAATTTTCATTTCCGATAATCCGCCGGCTTGTGCAGGAGCGTTTGTTGTCTGTTTATCAGTATTGCCGGCACATTGAGCAAATAAAACGATCAGTGCGAGAGCTGCCAGACCGTTCATGAGGTAGTTTAATCTCTTCATAATTGATAAATATTGTTTTTTAAAATTAGTTCATACTATCGTTTAAGGCTTTTTCCAGTTCATCAATGGAAAAACGGGATTTGCGTTGTGCTTCTCTGTCCTGCGACTGCACGCAACCGATACCTCTATCGCGCATTGCCTTATTGCCACTGACATGCCCGTTAGGGAATCTCCCGCCTTTCACAAAAAAGACCTTCACACCCAATAAAACAATGCAAATAGCAACTATTAACAGAGTTATCAATATTGTATCAAGCATTTCCATTAATTTTGTTACATGAAAATAGTGTTTTTACTATTTTTGTGGGTGCAAATATAGGGCTTTGGTTGGACTAACTCGCCTTTTTTACTCTAAAAAAAGAGAAAGGGGAATAAAATAGTCAATCAATTTAACCATATTTAGCAATAAGTGGTTAATTTAATGGAGAATTGATATTTGACAATTGATAATGAAGGCTGCATAAACACATGTAAGGCAGCCGCTAATTCAGATAATTATGGAAAAAAAAGACTTGAAACCGGCTGGTGTATTTCACTATTTTGAGGAAATCTGCCAAGTGCCGCGCCCTTCGAAGAAGGAAGAGAAAATCATTGCTTACTTAAAAGCATTCGGAGAAAAACATAAGTTGGAAACGAAGGTGGACGAAGCCGGAAACGTTCTGATAAAGAAACCCGCTACTCCGGGTATGGAAAACCGCAAGACTGTCGTACTTCAATCGCACATCGACATGGTATGTGAAAAGAACAACGACGTGAAGCACGACTTCCTGACCGACCCTATCGAAACCGAAATTGACGGTGAATGGCTGAAAGCCAAAGGTACAACCTTGGGAGCCGACAACGGCATCGGTGTAGCCACCGAACTGGCTATCCTTGCCGACGACAGCATCGAGCACGGTCCTATCGAATGCCTCTTCACCGTGGACGAGGAGACCGGACTGACCGGTGCCTTCGCCCTGAAAGAAGGCTTCATGAACGGAGACATTCTGTTGAACCTCGATTCCGAGGATGAAGGCGAGCTCTTCATCGGCTGTGCAGGAGGTATAGATTCCGTTGCCGAATTCACCTACCGGGAAGTGGACGTACCGACAGGGTATTTCTGCTGCAAAGTGCAGGTAAAGGGGCTGAAAGGTGGACACTCCGGCGGCGACATACACCTGGGGCGCGGCAATGCCAACAAACTGTTGAACCGCTTCCTGAGCCAGGCATCCCAGAAGTACGACATGTACCTTTGCGAAATAGACGGTGGTAACCTGCGCAACGCCATTGCCCGCGAAGCACACGCGGTAATTGCCATACCCGATGCCGACAAGCATGCCCTGCGCACAGACTTGAATGTCTTTGCCGCCGAAGTGGAGGCAGAATATGCCGTCGTTGACCCAGACCTCCAATTCGTACTCGAATCGGAAGCAGCCCGTCCCAAAGCCATTGACAAAGATACCGCCAAGCGCTTGCTGCAAACCATCTATGCCGCACCTCACGGTGTGTATGCCATGAGCCAAGACATTCCGGGGCTGGTGGAAACCTCCACCAATCTGGCCTCCGTAAAGATGAAACCCGGCCATATCATCCGCATCGAGACCAGCCAGCGCAGCTCTACCGCCTCCTCCAAACAAGACATTGCCAATATGGTGCGTACTGTATTCGAAATGGGTGGAGCAGCCGTATCGTTCGGCGACGGATATCCGGGCTGGAAGCCCAACCCGCATTCAGAAATCCTGGAAGTGGCTGTTGAGTCCTACAAACGTTTGTTCGGTGTAGATGCCAAGGTAAAAGCTATCCATGCAGGTTTGGAATGCGGACTGTTCCTTGACAAATACCCGGCACTGGACATGATTTCCTTCGGACCTACCCTGCAGGGTGTGCACTCTCCCGACGAACGGATGCTGATTCCTACCGTACAGAAGTTCTGGGACCATCTGCTGGATATACTGAAGCACATTCCGGTGAAATAAATATCCCGCGTTCCTTAAAGGGGAACGGGAATCGTTTGTATGAACGTTATCCATAAGATAGGAGTTATACTCTTCCTTCTCTGCCCGTACATCAGTCTGTACGGGCAAGAAGGAAGAGATACCCTCACGTTTCGGATAGTAAGCTACAATGTAGAAAACCTATTCGACTCCCGACATGACACACTAAAGAATGACTACGAGTTCCTGCCGGATGCCACCCGGCATTGGAATTACTCTAAATACAGAAAGAAACTGGATAATATAGCCCGCGTCATCATCGCCACCGGAGGATGGACGCCGCCCGCCCTTGTTGCCTTGTGTGAGGTGGAGAATGACAGTGTGATGCGCGACCTTACCCGCTACTCTGCCTTGCGCGAAGCAGACTACCGGTATGTGATGACACAATCTCCCGACGAACGCGGCATCGACGTAGCGCTGTTGTATCAACGTAATCTTTTCAAACTGCTTTCCTATCAGAGCCTCCCCGTAGACAAGCCCCGGAAGAATAGCCGTCCCACACGGGACATTCTTCACGTCAGCGGATTGTTGCTGAACCGGGATACGCTTGATGTACTGGTAGCTCACTTCCCATCCCGTTCGGGAGGGGCAAGAGAGTCTGAACCTTACCGGCTACTGGCTGCCCGAAAGGTGAAGCATGCCATAGACAGCCTATACACGATACGCCGACATCCGCAAATTGTCCTTTTAGGGGATTTCAACGATTATCCGGAGAATAAATCGGTAAAGGATGTGTTGGAGGCAGCAGCACCGTCAACATTGCAAGACTCTCTACGTCCACAAAAACTTTACCATCTACTAGCAGGAAAAGCCAAAACACGCAAGCACTTCGGCAGCTACAAGTATCAAGGAGAATGGGGATTACTAGACCACATCATCGTATCAGGTACGTTGCTGCAAGAACACGCACCGCTATATACAGAGGAAGCGAAGACAGACGTATTCTGCCTGCCCTTCCTACTGACAAGAGACAAGAAATACGGAGGGCAGCAACCCTTCCGCACCTACTACGGGATGAAGTATCAAGGAGGATACAGCGACCACTTGCCTGTATATGCGGAGTTCCGGTTGATATATTAGTCGGAATACTGATACAGTTTCAAGTCAAACTTCTGTACCATCACTAGCAAGTGGTCGAAGATGTCGGACTGAATGCGCTCGTACTCTTTCCATACCTTGTTGCGAGAGAAGAAATATACCTGAATGGGTACCCCATACGTCGTGGGTTCCTTCAGGCTGATAATCAAGTCCATCTCCTGGTTCACCACCGGCAAGCTACACAAATAACGTTCGATGTAGATACGATAGAGCTGTGCATTGGTTGGCACCTCTCCTTCTGCTGGCTGATAGTCGGCCATCAAGGGGACTTCCTTGCGGATATTATCCAGCATTTCCGGAGTGCAGAACTTCAGGGTAGTCATATCCAGAAAGATATTCTTGTTTACCCGTCGCCCGCCACTTTCCTGCATGCCGCGCCAGTTCTGGAAGGAGTTGTTCACCAGGGTATACGGCGGTACGGTCGAGATGGTTTCGTCCCAGTTGCGTATCTTGACCGTGTTCAGCGTAATCTCCTCTACAACTCCATTGGCAACGCCACCCGGCAGCGCTATCCAGTCCCCTATCCGCAACATGTCGTTGGCAGAGAGCTGCACGCCGGCCACAAACCCCAGAATGCTGTCCTTAAATACCAGCATCAGTACAGCCGCAGATGCGCCCAGACCGGCAAACAAGGTCATAGGAGACTTGCCTATCAGCACTGAAACCACTATGATACCTCCGATAAAAAACAGTAGCACTTGCAATACCTGCACAAAGCCTTTCAGCGGACGGTTCTTCTGCTTGTCCTTCATGTTATAAACATCGAGCATCACCAGCAACAAGCCATTGATAGTAAGCAGCACCGCCACAATGATATAGACAGCACACACCTTTTGTGAGAACTCAAGCATCTCCTTTCCACGCACAAAGGCCATGGGCAGCAGGTAGTAAATGAGGATTCCGGGCAGAATATGTATCAAATGGTGTATCACCCTGCGTTTCATCAGCAACGTATTCCATTGATGGGGAGAGCGCCGGGTATAATGCTTCATACCGCCAACGAAGATTGCCTGGCACAAATAGTCCAGCCCTATCGAAAGCCCCACCATCAGCAGTGCAATAATCGTCTCGTCAAACATATCGGCAAACTTCGGGTCTATCCCCCAACCTATCAGGACTTTATTCATCCATCCTCCTAAACTCATCATAAGCTCTCTTTTTTTGAAGTGTCTTGTTTGTATAACAATCCAAAGATAAAGATGTTTTCAGAGAACGGCAAGCATATACCCTTTTTTCATCAACGACTCAATCCTCACGCTCGGGTCGTTTTTTAGCGACCGCCGCAGATAGGACATCTGTACATTCAAGGCAAGGGAGTTGGCATACGAGGCAGTGCCCCACACAGCATCCAGCAACGTATCGCGACTGACAGTCTTATTCACATTCAGCGCAAGCAAGCGAAGGATATCGGCTTGACGGGAAGTAATCAGCACCTTACTATTTCCCGTACGAATCTCGTTCGTACTGTAATTGAATACGGAATGGCCGAAAGCATACATCTCATCCTCCGCCACGCCGGACAACTGCGAAGTGAAACGCTCGCGGATACGCGCTGTCAGCTCTTCCGGATAGAAAGGTTTGGCAAGATAATCGTTCGCCTTCAGTTGGAATCCTTGCAGGCGGTCGGCCTTATCGCTACGGTCGGAAAGGAAAAAGATCAGGACGTGTTTATCCGTCTCGCGGATGCGTTCAGCCACTTCAAAGCCATTGTAACCGGGCATATTGATATCGAGCAATACCAAATCAGGCTTTATGAGCGGAAATTGTTCCAGAGCAATTTTCCCGTTTCCGGCATAAGTCACTTCATAGCCTTCCTTCTCAAGAAAGCGCTTCAGCAGCATTGAATATTTCAAATCATCATCGGCAAAAAGTATTTTCAAGGCTTTCATATCATTGGTTATTTTAGAGTAGGGATTATGCGGGTTAGCACGGACTTATTGGGGAATATTAATTTCAATCATTGTTCCCTTGCCTGCCTGACTATTTAAAGAAATGCTCCCATGATGCGCCTCTACCAGCAACTTTACATAGCTCAACCCCAGACCAATGCCGGGCAATGAACGGTCTGGAAGATTACTGCCCCGATAGAACTTATCGAATACACGGTTCTGTTCGGAAACCGGAATGCCGATGCCATCATCAGACACCCGTATCGTCAATTGGTGATCCTGCAAAAGGCAATCTACAACAATATGCACAGACTTGCCCGAATACTTTACGGCGTTCTCTATCAAATTACTGATAATATTAGAAACATGCACCGGGTCTGCCGTTACCAGAGTCTCCGAACTGAAATGGGTTTCAATAGCAACATCCTTACCCTCAGGAACATGGTAAAGCCGGACAAGCTTTTCCAAACTCGTCTTTATATCAAATGTACGGACGGAAAGCTGCGTGTGTTCATCATCGGCACGCGTCATATCACGTAGTTTTGAAAGATAGGCCGACAAGTTATCCAGCTCGGACATGGAATCGTGAATCACTTCATCCATCGCTTTCTCATCTGTTCGCATAGACTTGTCATTGAGAAAGGCTATACACATTTTCAGAGCCTGGACGGGACGTTTCAGTTCATGTATCATAGTGTTTACAAAGCTTTTTCGCAGTTCGTCTATCCGCCGTTGCTTCAAGATGGTTTTTATCTGAAACAGCAGACAAAGCCCCAGCAGAAATATCAGGCATGTACTGCCCACTAACTGCCAACCCATACGCACAAGTACCACATGAGGTGAAACCTTCACGGAAACAAGCACAAACTGGCGCTTCAGGGGATTATAAGGATACATTACTTCTATATATGGATTGAACAATGTACCTTGCCGTTTCAGTTCCGCATTCCACTGGTAAATGGAATCTTCGGAAACCACCAGATGCGTAGTAAACGTTTGTTTGTCCAAACGTATGGCAAGCAAGGAATCAAATTGCTGCAACGCAAAAGGCACATCCAACTCCAAACGATAAAGATTAATAATAGAGTTCAAATTAGGAGCATCTTTATCGGACATATTGATTTTGAATGAATCCTTCGCAATGAGCCGCTCTTCCGGCAAAAGGGTGTCTAACGCCAATGCCCATTCCCTACGCTTTGCCTCTCTCTCTTTATCATCTGTACTGGCAGAGTCCTGCTGCTCTATTTTGAGAGTTTCTATATTCTTTTGGCCCAAGCTCTTCAAGTCCCGCCCTTTCAGAACACCCAAAATTAATTCGTCGATAGTGGTCCGCTTTTCCAAATCAATGGATTTGCTAAGCTGATAGAAGAACATATTGGTATTGCTAAGCACCTTTTTGGGTTGGGGAGTACGGATAGAGTCATACTGTTGGGCGGTCTGCAAGATGCAATCATAAATACCATTGATTTGTTCATCATTCATATACTGATACTGATTACGCAACCAGTAGACCTGTCCGCAGGTAATAAGCAGTATCGATGCGATGGAGAATATCCAAACGATCTTAATCCGTTGTTCCATAATTGTTCTTTTTTAGTCTCACTTAGAAAGACTTTCATTTAGTACCGGCAAAGGTAGAAGTTAGCTTGCAAATATAGGTACGTGCGAGGCAGATATTATGCATTGAGTAATATTTCAGTAATAACTTTCAGCCTCTTCTGAAGCAAAATCCGCATAGTTTTGCAGTACAATAATCGCTGGAAGCAATATGTAAAACCTCTAAAAATGTAAAAACTATGAGTGCAAGAATTATTTTCCTCAATCTGTGTCTCGCTATATTGTTCGCATCACAAGCGAAGGCACAAATCATCGTTTCTGATGGAACGAAAATACAGAATGATACCATCGGTGAAGCACAAATCCTTGTGCAATATGAAACGCGCTGTATCAGTAATACGGAAAAGCCGGAAAATGTTACGGAAGAAACCATGATGCTGGAAGTCGGTAAAAATCTCTCTAAGTTCTACAGTTACACCAAGTATGTTTGCGACTCTGTACTGGCAGTAGACTTCGCCAATAAAGCCTCGCAGGAAACGATTAATGAACATCTGAAACAATACGGAACAAGCAAACTGAGCGAACGAACCTTCAGAGGTTATCCTGCCGGAAAAGTAACGACCCTCGATGAAGTGGCAGGCATGACGCGCCTGCGTTGCGAAGAAACGGATGAACGTCCGCAGTGGAAGATACTGGCAGAAAACGATAGTGTCCTCTCCTACCTTTGCAGCAAAGCCGAATGTCAATTAAAAGGCCGTACATGGACAGCATGGTTTACTGCAGAAATACCCGTCAGCGAAGGTCCGTGGAAGCTTTGCGGACTGCCCGGACTGATACTGAAAGCCGAAGACAGTGAAGGGCATTATTCATTCACTGCCACAGGTGTAGAGCAATGCCACACATATCGGCCGATACTTTTCGACGGAAAGAAGCACGAACCGATGAACCGCAAAGCATACAACAAAGTGCACGAACGTTATTATGCCGATCCGGTAGGATTTATCACCGGAAGCATGCCGAACGTCACCGTCAAGGTTAGTGATGAACACGGCAATGCAACCAAGAACCCGAAAAACATTCCTTATAATCCACTGGAACGATAATATTTCTCCACACCCGTAAGCATTCGTGAAATCTATCGCATACTGAATGCATTTCAGTCGTATACTGAACCCTATTCAGTCGTATAGTGAATGCCATTCAGTCGTATACTTAAATATCCTCTTTTTACGCATTGATAATCAACAAATTACGAAATCACCATAATCGTATAAAAAATTCAACAAACTTCAATTGCCAAACAATCAATTATTGCAGTGTATGAATAAAAAAACTATCATTCTATTTTTCCTGTTTCTCTTTCGTTTCTTGTCGCCTACCTACGCACAGACGTTGAGCGGCAAGATAACAGATGCAGAAACCGATCAACCGCTGGAAGCTGTAATGATTAGTGTATTACGCGGAAACACAACGATAGACTATGCATTGACCGATGCCAAAGGACAATTTTCTTTGCCGTGGAAGCATAGCGGAATGCTGCAACTCAATATTTCTTTGTTAGGCTATAAGAGAGAAATGCGGAATATCAATGCGGCAGGAATCCTGAATCTCAGCCTACAACCGGAAGCCATCGTATTAAAAGAAGTACAAATACGTCCCGGACGTATCAATACCCGAAAAGATACGGTGAGATATGACTTGGCACAGTTTGCTTCATCTAAAGATGTGCACATAAAGGATGTATTGAAGAAACTTCCGGGCGTGGATGTAGATGAAAACGGACAGGTTAAGTATAAAGGGAAAGCCATCGACCACTACTTTGTGGAAGGAATGGACGTGACAGGCGGACGTTATAACCAAATCAACAACAACCTGAGTGCCAAAGCCGTAAAGAGTGCGGAAATCATGGAGAACTATCAGTCAGTAAAGGCCTTGAAAGGAAAAATCAATTCCGATGAGGTGGCATTGAACCTGAAACTGGATCCGAAAGCACGCGATCAATGGATAGCAAACGGTACTCTGGGAACCGGATGGAGTGACAACAACAAAATCCTGTGGGAAGGCAGACTGAATGCCCTTCAACTGGGTAAAGGAAAACAGAGTGTCTATAATTACAAGACAAATAACAATGGCAAGGACCTCAGCAACGAGCAAACCAAACTGACCGGAAATGGCCAGCAACAAGTTCCGCTTTCCGGTTTTCTCTCCCAGCCGGGCATCAGCGCACCATTAGACAAGAATCGCTTATTATTCAATGAAACCCACACCCTGAACGGCAACCGTATGTACAAATGGAATGATGACCGCAGCTTACGCCTGCAAGCCGGATATACTCATGAGCTAATCCGACAGCAACGGGGAAATACCCAAATCTATTATCAACCGACAGATACCATACAAATAGACGAAACCTACCATTATCGTCTGAGAAGTGACATCGCTAATCTGGAACTGCGTTATGAAGATAACAGCAGCCGGAATTATATATCCAACCGCTTCACCGTAGACGGAGAAATAAATCGCGGATGTTCGGAGGAACTGGGACAAACTCTGCAAACGTCACAGCTAAGTGCCGGAAACTACTTCAATCTTATCCGAAACCGGGAAAGCGGAACCTGGGAATTTCGTTCGACGACACAGTATGCTTACCAGCCTGCATCCTTACTACTCGAAGAAGGAAAAAGTAAATTCAACCAGCACAACTTCTACACAGATAACAGTGCCGCATATCTACGAAAGTATGATGGATTTACCCAACAATATAAGGCAGGAATACAAGGAGAACGGGCTACCCTGAAATATACTCCGACAAGACAGCCCAATGATTTCAATGCTTCGCATCTGTCATTGTATATTACCCCCTACTTCCAGCTGGAACGTGGAAAATGGCTGGCTACACTTTCGCTTCCTCTGAAAGCAGATCGGTATTTCTCACAACAGCGTTCGTTCCTGTTCTTCAATCCGTCCATGTATTTGCGCTATAAACTGGATTATCATTGGACGTTCTCCCTTTATGGCAGTCTGAAACGCTCGGCGGAAGACTTCTCCGACTTGTATCCGGGACTCTACCAAACTGATTACCGCACCTGGCGAGACGGCAACGGACTTTTCCCTACCAGCCTCACGCAAACCTACAATCTCTACGGAGAGTACAAAAACACTGTACAGGAATTTTTCATCACTGCCGCACTAACCTACAGCCGCAGCAACCGGAATACTCTTTTCGAACAGAGTGTTTCCGAAAATGCCATTGTCTACACTCGTCGTGAACTACCGAACCATAACGATAGCTGGAATCTCAGCAGTACTTTCTCCAAAGGTATATACGACTGGAATTTGAAAACCTCACTCACCCTACTACTCAGTCGCAGCAATGGCGAACAGCTTACCCGCCTGGCTGACAGCGAGGGTAACCGGCAAAGTCTTCTGCAGACCTATCGTTATGATTATCTGAAAGCAGAGCCTAAAATAATCTGGTCGCCCGCAGATGTTTTTGAAGCGGAATATCATGCCACATTAGGCTATGGCGGCAGTAAGATAGGAAGTGATACCCGTCTCACCCCGTTACTGGACTTCGTACAACGGCTACATCTCACATTCAGTATCGGGCAGGTAGACCTACGGCTATCCGGCGAGCATTACCGGAATGACTTAGGAGGGGACGCACATCTCAACACCGTGTTCGCAGATGCATCCCTTATCTATAAAAGAAAAAAATGGAGATTGGAAGCAAGCCTCAACAACCTGTTCAACAAAAAAGAGTATGCTTACACAACATATTCCACCACGCAAAGCTACACTTCACGACTAAATATACGTCCGAGGGAAGCAATGGTGACGATAAATCATCAGTTCTGAGCCTGCAATATCATCACCGTGGAATATATCAATATCCCAACTATCGTCAATCCGCCCACCAATATGGGAGCATAAATATGGGGGACTTTCTTCATGGTCTTATACCCGCTGACTTTCAGGAAAAGGCGATATACAATGTATGCGGCAATCAATCCAACCAATGTTCCCGCGATGAGATCGCCCGGATAATGCACTCCCAAGTAGACACGTGAATAGCAGGTCAGCAACGCCCATCCCATCATAAACACAGTGAGCCATCGTTTACGGAAAAGAAACCAGACAAAGAATGCCAGGCCAAAAGTATTGGCAGCATGACAGGAGGGGAATCCATAACGCCCTCCTCGATGTCCGTTTACGATATGCACCATGTCGGATATGGGATTTTCCAGATTGGCGGGACGAAGGCGTTCCACATACGGGCGTATCAATGTTGCCCCCGTCTGGTCGGCAATGGTAATTACGAGTGCCAGACCGACCATGCAGAACAAAGTCACTTTCCAATGGAAGTTGCGCAGCATCACATACCAAATGGCAGCATACATCGGCACCCAGACCCACTTACCGCTGTAGGCACTCATAAAGTAATCGAAAAAGGTGTTGTGCATCCCATTGATGAAAAGGAATATGTTTGTGTCTATATCTATCGCCCCTTGCAAGACATCCATAAGTGCTGTCATACTTTATACTCTTATACTTTATACTCTTATACTTTAATTATCTTCCTTTATCTTTTTGCTATATCGTCATACAATTTCTGCAGATAGGCTTTGCCCAACGGCAAGTTCTTTCCCTTTGCCGTGCCCTCATCCACTACCACAGCACCTGCCTGGCAATTGAATATCACCTGGTTGTCCGCTGTCACCATACCGAAAGCATCGGGTACGGTAAAGAACGCGAAATGAGGGGAAGCGGGATTAAGCATATCTTTACTGAAGACAAACTCTTCATGGGGCAGCGCCAATTGGGCCAGCAACGTGGCTGCAATGTCATGTTGCGAGCCATAGACGTCAATGCGCCTCGGCTCTCGGATGGCACCGCCCACCATCAACAGAGGTATCCGGTAGCGTTCTACCGACAAATTGTCGATATGTTCGGGATAAGCTCCCAAGTGGTCTGGAACAAACACAATCACCGTATTCTTCCACTGGGGGAGCTCACGGAACTGTCTTACAAAATCACCTGCACAACTATCCGTATAGGCAAAGGCGTTCAGCCGGTCATTCTCCAGACGACGGAAAGGTACTTCAAAAGGCTCGTGGCTGCTGGAGGTCTGCAAGACACGGAAATGAGGAGTTTTCTCTTCTGCAGTTCCTTCGGCAGCTTCGGTTTTCAAGTCTTCCAGCAGACGGTTGAATACGAGATGGTCGTGCGCCCCCCACTTACTTAAACGTTCCGTTACGGGAAAGTCCTGGTCGGAAACAATATCTTCAAAGCCCGATGACATCAGGTAGGAACGCATATTGGTAAAGTCGGCATCACCGCCATAATAATACTTGGTACCATAACCCGCCTTCCGCAAGCTGCCTGCAATGGCAGGAATGGACTGCGTTTTACGGGGATACTTCATAATACTCGTAGTGGGCTGGGCAGGATAGCCACTCAAGATAGCCACCAGTCCACGGTCCGTACGAAAACTGTTGGCGTAGAAGTTCGTAAAGAGCACCCCTTCCTTACTCAAGCTATCCAGATGGATGGCAATATTCGGCTCACCTCCCAAAGCTGTCATCAACCTGGAGGAAAAACTCTCAAGAATCACAAAGAGTACATCGGGACGCTGAGTATTGAATAAAGTATGCAGCGAATCGGCAGATTGCCGCACAGAATCCGTCTCTTCCGTTTGACCACCGGCAACTGCGGGTTCAAGCATGTCTTTAAAAAGCCGGTCGGCCTCCGCAGCTTCCATAAAACGGTATTGCTTGCTAAAGTCCTTCTGCTTGGCAAGAGATTCCATCAGACTGAATGCAGGGTTGATAGCTGCATGGTTCAGACGCTGCTCGGCACTGAAATAGACTTTCCCCACATTCATGGTAGATACTGTAAAGCCTCCACGGATAGGAATAAACAGCAGCCCCGTCATCAGCAACAATATACCTGACACCTTCAGGCGACGATAAGGCAGTTTCATCTGCAGCAACAGTTTCTTCTGCAACAAGATGCTGTAGAAAACAACATACAGCACGACAGCATAAACAGCCATTGCAACAATTCCCCCCAGCACCATCCAGATACTGACGCTGGCCACTGCTTCTTTAGGAGAAGAAAAGAAATAGAACAACGGTGTGGCATCCAAACGAAATCCCCAATACTCGTATAATCCTAAATCTACAGTAAAAATAATGGATAGAAGAACAGAAATGAAGAGGAAATAGCCGCACCAGATGCGATGAAGGGATTTAGAAAGTGTCCATACAGAGGTTATGAAAAGAAAACCGGGAATAGCTGTCAGATAACCAGCCAGAGATAGGTCTAAAGGTAACCCATGCCAAATGACACTGAACCAGTCCGCACACGAGGCATCCGGGTACAGCGATTCGTAAAACAGCATAAATAGTGGTTTCTGCAACACAAAAATGCAGACAAACAAGCAGTATGTCTTAATAAATCCTATGAGCCTATCTTTCATCGGTGCCTTATTGTATATCTAAATATAAGGCGCAAAAATAAATCTTTTTATTCTATTTCTCACCAATATTAGTCAATAATTACATTGAAAGATAGGCTTATAGGATATTTTAAGTTTATCCGTTCACGCGTTTGTAATCTTCAAGGAACTTCCTCAGACCGGAATCGGTCAGCGGATGATTAAGTAAACCCTTAATGGCCGAAAGCGGACAAGTAGCCACATCAGCACCCACCTCTATACACTGCATGATATGTGCCGTATGACGGATAGAGGCGGCAAGTACCTGGGTGGTATATCCATAATAACGGTACATCTCTACAATCTTCGCAACCAATGCAATGCCATCCTCACAGATATCATCGAGACGCCCCACAAACGGAGAAACATACGTTGCACCTGCCTTGGCTGCAAGCAATGCCTGACCGACAGAAAATACCAGAGTACAATTTGTACGGATACCTTTGCCCGAGAAGTATTTAACGGCCTTGATACCTTCTGCAATGCAAGGCACCTTCACTACGATATGCGGATTCAAGGCTGCCAATTCTTCACCCTCTTTAATCATGCCTTCATAGTTGGTAGCTATCACCTCGGCACTCACATCGCCTTGCACAATATTACAGATGTCCACATAGTGCTTACGCTGGTTCTCCACTCCTTTGATACCTTCTTTTGCCATAAGCGAAGGATTAGTGGTAACTCCGTCGAGTACGCCCAAGTCATAGGCCTCCCGAATCTGTTCCAAATTTGCCGTATCAATAAAAAACTTCATGATATAAATGTTTAGATGGTTGATATTACAAATATAACGATTTACACCATAAATGGTTCCCGCCAGTCCTTTATTATCTTTGCTTGACGTAATTATTATCCGGTCAGCGGTTTCGCTTCAAGAATAAACGGTTAGTAATTGTTTGCGGCAATTCATTCTCATAGTGGGTTACCATAATCATCGTTTTATCCCAACGATGGCAGAATGCCTCTATAATCTTCTTAACCCGACGGCGGTTGTATGTATCGAGTCCATGAAGCGGTTCATCCAATATCAGCAGTTCCGGGTCCTTGACAAAAGCACGTGCCAATAATGCCAGACGCTGTTCCCCGCTGGAGAGTTGCAGAAAAGGATTGTCTTTCAAGGCGGCAATACCGAAAATCTCCATCCACCACTCACATACCGACATCTGTTCGGCATGAGGACGTTTATACAATCCGATGCTGTCGTGCAGACCGGAAGCGACAATCTCTATGGCAGGCAGATTCTTCAGATAAGCACGATGCATTTCCGGACTGACATAACCGATGTGTTTCTTGATTTCCCAAATACTCTCCCCCGTTCCGCGCTTCCGTCCGAAAAGACTGATATCGCAGGCGTATGACTGCGGATTATCCGCACAAACCAAACTAAGCAAGGTAGACTTGCCGGCACCGTTCTCGCCACTCAGCGCCCACTTCTCACCACGCATCACTGTCCAATCCAGCTCCTTCAGAATGGTACGGTCATCGTAACGGATGCTAACCCCGTTCAATTTCACCACTTCGTCCGAAGTGAAATTCGCATGTTCGTAGGGCAAATCGAGAATACGCCGCTGCAATTCCTCCAACGCTCCGGCCTCTTCCTGAATACGCATCTGATTGTCCGCACAGAATGCCTGCACATACTCCTCACGTTCCATCTTTTCGCCCACCTTCATCTCCTCTACCGGCACAACGTGTGTAACAAATGAAGGTATGTCATCCAACATGGAAAGCACAAGGACAATCTGCAACTCGCCCAGCCGGGTAAGCCGCTCCAGCAAATTAAAAAGCAGTTCACGGGTAGGCGCATCCAGCCCTATGAAAGGATTGTCCATGATAAGAATTCGGGGAGCAGTCAGTAAAGCTTTAGTCAACTGAAACTTGCGCAGCTCCCCACTGCTGAGAAGAATGATTTTCTTGTCAAGCATCGGCTCTATGCTGAAAAGTTCAAATAGCTGCCGCCTCAAGGCATCGTCTTTTACCTCTCCCAGCACTTCGCGTACTAGCGGAGCATCCTCCTGGTCGTGGGCATTCCAACGCTGTTGATAGTAATAATTGGCATCGGCAGAACCGTAAGTATCACGGAAGGCAATGTATTTGATATTGTCATAGGCAGTTTTCGTGAGGGAGGGAGAGAAATCATAGGTAAGCTCACCATCACGCAAAGGATACTTTCCCATCAGCATATCCACCAGGAGGCTCTTTCCGGCTCCGTTCGGTCCTACAATGGCAATGTGTTCTCCTGCCAGAAAATCAAGGGTGACAGGCTCTGTCAAACGAACAAGCGGGTTGCGTACTACGCCCCCCGCTATGTGTATTGTATGTTGCTGCATCATCCAATCATCATTTATACATAATCAGTGCCGATTGGGCCGGAACAACAACTTCGGGGCCGTACAGTGTGCCCAAACCTTGTTCATTGATAAAGCCATCCTTGCAGACCACTGTATATTTACCTTCGGGTACGGTAAGTTTGGCAGGCTCCTTACGGGCATTCAAGACTACTATAATATCTCCCCATGCATCACCGTTGGCATTTTCTTTCAGACGGTAAACCACCACATTGCTGCCGTCAACCGGTAGAAATTCCAAATGCTTACGCACCAAATCCGCATCACCCATACGGAAAGCCGGATGCTTTTTACGAAGCTGTATCAAACCTTTATAATAAGCAAATACATCTGTATGCTCCGCCTTTCGTCTCCAATCAACCGCATTGATGGAATCGGGACTCTCAAAACTATTGTGTACTCCCTTCTTGTCACGCATCACTTCCTCACCGGCATAAATAAACGGTACACCTTGGGAAGTGAATACGGCTGTTTGCGCCAGTTTGTCAAGCTTTGCCAATTCTACGGGAGTAATACCCGGGATACTTGCTTTCAGCCTATCCACCAAGCACATATCATCATGGCAGGAAACATAGCTGATCATCTGTGTAGGTTGTTCCGCCCACGGAGCCTTACTATAATTCACAGAGTCATTATTTACTTGCGGATGCCTGATGGCTCCTACAATACCAAACTTTATGCTCTCCTCTCCTCCCGGCAATCCGGCAAGGAAAGCACCTTGATGATTGTCATTGAACGGACCGCGCAAAGCATCACGCATTTCGTCAGAGAAAGCAGCAACACCCGGCATCTTATAAGTATTGGCTTTCATTGCCAGAGAATCTTCCGCCATCTGTGGAGCCGATGCCGCCCATCCTTCACCATATATAAATATGGTCGGATCTACAGACGTTGCCGCCTTACGGATTTCGTTCATTGTCTCGATGTCATGGATACCCATCAAGTCAAAACGGAATCCGTCAATGTGATATTCATTAATCCAATGTAATACAGACTCTATCATGTATTTACGCATCATCGGACGGTTGCTGGCAGTTTCATTGCCACAAGCCGAACCGTCTGCATACGTTCCGTCCGGTCGCTGACGGTAAAAGTATCCCGGCACTGTACGTTCAAAATTACTGTCGGATGTATTGAAAGTATGGTTATACACCACATCCAGAACAACACGGATACCTGCTTTGTGCAAAGCCTGCACCATCTGCTTGAATTCCCGGATACGAACATCCGGTTTGTAGGGGTCGGTAGAATAAGAGCCGTCAGGCACATTGTAGTTCTGCGGATCATATCCCCAATTATACTTGTTCTCGTCCAGCCTTGTCTCATCAACGGAGGCATAGTCATAAGACGGAAGGAGATGTACATGTGTCACTCCCAATTCTTTCAGATGGTCAATGCCGGTTGCCAGCTTGTCGGGACTTACCGTTCCTTGTTCTGTCAATGCCAGGAACTTTCCTTTATGCTCAATACCCGACGACGGATCAATGGACATATCACGATGGTGCATTTCATAAAGAATCACATCGGCAGGAGAGGCCAATGCCGGACGTTTATCATCTGCCCATCCTTTGGGGTCCGTGGATTTCATGTCGATGATGGCGGCACGCTTTCCATTCACCCCTACAGCTTTGGCATTGATACCCGGAGTGTCCCCCAACCACTTATCATTGATTTTCACATTGAATGTGTAGAATTTACCTATCAAGTCCTTTTCAACTTTAGTTTTCCAAGTTCCTTCTTCAGAGGATTCCATTGAAATAGTTTCATAGGCATGCCCTCCGTCTCCTGCTTCGAACAACATCAGGCGAACTTCATCCGCCGTAGGTGCCCACAATGTGAATTGCGTGGCAGCAGGTGTATATTCCATCTCTGTCAGACTACCCGAACGGACAGGGTAAAGTTCGTACGAAGCATACTCCGTCTTCGCGGGAGTGCAGCTTACAACCGTCGTTGCGGCCACTCCAATGATAGCAAGTTCATTCAATTTCATGATATTATTTTTAGATTCTACATTTCAATTCTTATCACTTCTTCACCTTATCCGGATTTTTGGCAATAAAGTCTTTCCAGCCATGATAGCCTTTCTCCACCGTGGGACGCCCCATCTGCAGAAAGTGACAATAGGCAGCAGCAAGCCCGTCCGTTGCATCCATAAAAGTAGGCATATCCTCTTTAGGAAAATGCAGCATACGCTGCAACATGTCCGCCACCTGTTCCTTGGATGCCTGTCCGTTTCCGGTGATGGCCATCTTTATTTTTAAAGGAGCATATTCCGTAATGGGAATATCCCTGCTCAAAGCAGCTGCCATTGCTACGCCTTGCGCACGCCCCAACTTCAACATGGACTGTACATTCTTTCCGAAGAAAGGGGCCTCAATAGCGAGCTCGTCAGGCAAATAACTCTCTATGATACTCAGTACCCGTTCATGAATATGACGTAACTTCAGATAGTGGTCTCCAAATTTGCGGAGGTCGATAATTCCCATGGCTATCATTTCCGGCTTGACACCTGCCACACGCAATACTCCATACCCCATAATGGTGGTACCAGGGTCTATACCCAATATTATTTTCTCTTTGACCGGTTGTATCACACTATTACCTCCATCAATGTAGGAAAGCCAATCACTTTATCTTTAAAGATATTCAGTAATTCCTCGTTCAGTTTCACTCCTTGCTCTTGATGCCAACGATGCAGTTTGGCAGAGTTTTCCACCTCAAACTGAACAGAATAGCAGATGCTTCCTTCTTCAATATGACTCAAGATACGGGCTATACGTGGAGCATACAATGTTCCGTTCTTTTCTACCTCGGGAAGATAGTGTTCCTGCATCCATATCAGGAAGTTTTTGTCTTCTCCTTCCTCTACATGATAAGTGGTATTATATATCAGCATAACTTATTTTTTCAAATTCTTTCGCAAACATAGCAATTATTTCAGAATAATGCATTATATTTGCACCATCAAAAACGAAAGCAAGCCTGCAAACGTTGGCAACGGGGCGTTAGCTCATCTGGCTAGAGCGCGACACTGGCAGTGTCGAGGTGATGAGTTCGAGTCTCATACGCTCCACGAGTAAGACATACAGCAATAGTTGTGTGTCTTATTTTATGCCTATATGCCTAGAACACCCTATTATGGCACATTCTGAAACATCAAATAATGATTCTATTAAGAAAGCTGAAACAATGATTTCAAACAATGAAATCAAACAATGTTTTGTCCAAAAGATACCCCCCTACCATAACCTAGTAAAACCTAAAGAGACAAAATCAATAATGTTTTACTTCATAGTAAAAATCAAAAACGAACAAGTGCGTACATCTACAAGATGTAAGGTACCCCAATCAATGGGAGAAGAATAAAGCCAAAGTAAGTAAACTGCTTCCTAAACTAGAATCAAATAATAATATGATCCTTAATAACCAAATCAAAATATCATTGATGTAAGTTTTATCTGTGCCATAACAACAGATTTGCTACATTAGCGAATTTTTATTCTTGTCGGGACGGGTGGTCCCGACAAGAGCGCTGGCCGTTCCCCGACCGATGAATTTAAAAGCGTAAAACAATCCGCGATATATTTTGATTGTTCACAGCTTATTGAATAAGAGTTTTCTTGTTTCTATGTTTTATGAATTTAAAAATGAATTGTACTTTCTGCTTTTTTATTGGGATATACACGAATAGTTCTCAAAGGGGTGCAACCATCTATGGCTGTGAACTGGTATGCCCCGTTTCGTACTTTCATTACATCCAGCTGAGCCCTCTCTCCTAGAATTTCTTTACTGTATCGTGTACAGGCTGACTTTTTACGTCGTTTCACAACAGTCTTGACTTGATGCTTTTTTAACACATACCACACCGTCATGGCTGAGAGCTTTATTCTCTTCCTAAGCAGATAGTTGGCAATCCGTTGCGCTCCCCCATCTTCTCGTCTCACGCAGATTAAGGATAGTGGTTTCAATTTCAGGTGTTATCTTCACATTGGCAAGTCTTGATGGACGTTTAGACTTATCGGACAAATCCGACTTGCCTTGTTCTTTCTCACGATTTATCCAAGGGTATAACGTGAAACAGGAATCCCTCGCCGAAGGGCAGTCTTTGTCATAGAACCCGTTTAACCATATAGCTCAAGCCATTTTTGGCGCATCCGTATTTTCCGTATATCTTCTTTCATGCTACGAAGATACGGATTAAGATTTGCCTACGAAAAGAAAAAGTGTAGCGTATCTATTGATACTTTACAAATTAATCATGCTAAAAAGTATGCTTTTAAAAAATGAGTATGCCGATGATGGAATGTTTCATCGGCATACTTAAACCCACAATCTTTTACCAAATATGCAATTTGACAATCTCTGGCATTTTCGAATAGATTCTTTGAAGGAAAACTATCCGATTATTCCTACAGATCAGTATCTCACATCGCGCACACAGAACACACCGGCTCTGCCGTATTTTTTCCGTTCTTCCTTGTCTTCCTCCACCATGCCTCTCTCATCTGAATAGTAGCGCATCATATGCATTTCTACCCGGCGAATTTTCAGCAACTCCCCTTCCGAATCGGTCTTCCAATAGTTCAGTATGTAACCGGTAGGCGTATATTCGTGTCTACCGGGATAATAGCGGCTGTAAGAATACGCCGTACGGCAATGAAACATGGCGCAAAGCCGGTGCTTAAAGTTATGCTTCTTTTTATCACTTAAATCGCATGTCAGACTGCATGGGTTGTACCAGCCGTAAGCATCACCTACGGCATCCTTGTCTCCCGGCTTCACCATGGGCGAGAAAGGCAGGTTGTCCTCATCCTGGAAGAAGTTGAATGCCAGCTGAATCAATGTCAGCTCGCGTTCATTGGGCAAGCGCCACGCTCCGGCGGGGGTCACTCCGTCTCCTGCTTCGTGATAGTCTTGGGCTATGGTAAATTTCACCACTTTGGCAGAGTCTATCGTAGTGAGTTTCAATGTCTTTCCTGTCCATGTCACCTTACTGGGAGTATCTTTATCAAATCTCAGGTGATTCGGGTCAGTGCACTCAAATTCCACAATCGTATCCATCAGCATAGGTTCTTGTGCCAGCTGGAATTTCTTGTACAGACGGTTCTGCGTATCGCGTTCGTTATGGGGCTGAAGCTCCCGGTAACTGAACGAGCGCATGGCTTCGTCCGCCAAAAAGACTTCCAGCGTACGGCTTGCTTCATCGTATTTGTAATAAGGAGACGAAACTTCCCTGTCCATCCTGCCACTCACGACTCCGCTTCCCAAACTCCTCACACTAATCATGTGTCTCAGATACGTATGACTTATGTATCCTCCCAGTTCCGACCATATTGTGGAATAAGGACCGTATGTACTGGCCGTATATCCCTGTACGGGATTATCTTCTATCTTTTTCCCTTCCGCTCCTATATATATATCGAAAGACGCTTTCCACAAGGCGGCTTCTTTTGCCATGGCAGGCTCTCCCAGCCACATACCCACCAATTGCCCTATGGCAGGTACATACCAGCGCAGTTCTTCCTCGTCCAGATAGCCGTTGCCGTTCAAATCACGGTTACGTATCAGCATGATAACCGGATCGTCGGCCTGTCCGCTAAACGGTCGGGATTCCTTCAGACTTCCATCTTTCCTCAGTATAAAACCGGATAGGAAAGGTGATTTTTTAAGCCCCCATTCCATACCATGTATATTACAATTTCCAACCTGACCATCCAGCTTTTGCCAAGTATTCTTTCTGCCGTCCCAAACTTCCCTCTCGCCCGGTTCTGGCTCATACAGGATGGCCTCCTGCTCTTCCACCGACTCCAAGCCGAATTTATTGAGAGTCTCATCGTTCATATCATAGAAGCAGGCAATGGAACGTTGTTTCAGCGTATAAACCGACTGCGACACCGCGCTCTTACCATCTTGGCTGAACTCGAGGTCGGTAGCAAGCGAGAAGATACGGTCCTTGCAGTTGATAAAATCTTTCAGATGTACCGGTACCGTAATGCGCGGGTCGGGATGTCTTTCATAAAAGTTCTCATCCACAAAGCAGGTGTAGTACGCCGAATCCTCCTTGCTTGCATAAAACTCATCGAGCGCATCGAACACACTTTTCACCTTGTCAGGATGATAGTATTCCAGGAGATAGGGGCTTTCTTTATCCGGTTTTGTTCCATTATAGAAATAGTTATCCGGTGTCTTCTCTCTCGCAAACTCCAGCCACGCCAGATAGCCTTGTGCCACATCTTTGGTAATACCGAAACTGCTCACGGATACACATTTGCCTTCCGCACCTCCGTCGGGGGTACCTTTAGGATAATACATCACCCCCATGACCCCGAAAGGTGTGTCGGTATACAGATAGACACCATTCTCAATGTCTTTCCGCATGAATTTCATCTCCACCTGGTCAAAATGGGCATCGATATGTGCGAAAGCCTCATGCTTGAACACCACTCCTTCCGCTCCCGGAGTCTTTTCGTTCTCATCTTCCACTTCCACCACTATATCCTCCACTCCGTTGATGGTTACATTATACGTATAGTGATGGTCGCGCTCCACGCTGAAGTGATTGAGGTCTTTCCCGAAATTACCCAAATGGATATAATAACGGACATCGGCAGCAACCGTCGTGTCTGCATTTTCAAACCATCCGGTCAGTTCAATATAAGTAGAAGCTTTCGGAGCAAACTCAAACTTGTAGTGCCCTTTGTGATTATCGGCATTATCAGCATGAAAATCATCGGGAGCGGTCTCTTCCGTATTTTTATTGTCGGCAGTCTTCACCACCTTATCCCGCTGCCTGTATTCGGTAATCTCCACGCCGGATCTTACCTTGCGTATGTTCTCCGGCAGGTATATAGTAAAAGTGAGAGAATCCAGTACACCGAAATTCACCGGCTTGGCATCTTCCACCAGGATACGGTCCCGCTCTTCTTCCGTCCACGCCTGTGCGGTGGGCGATACATAATGAGGTATATGACGAACCGTATAATCTCGCGCCGTAAACTTCACTCCTTTACCTTCCCTGATATTCATTGTAATCTTGCTCATCAGGCGTTTCAGCACAAACGAGTTGTCTTCATCGTGCTTACCGTCCGGCAACAGCGTATGAGTTTTTCCCTCTTCATCCGTATAACTGATTTGTCCCTGTTCGTTCACATGACATAATCCTGTATTGTTGTTCACCATACCCGTAAGCGGCAGATAACCGTCTACGCTGTGTATGTTTCCGTTCCACTTCGGGGTTGCTTTTTCAAAAAACTCCGCCTGAGTGCCCAACGCATCCCCACCCGATACTCCCGGAAAGAAATTAAGGAACGAACTTTGCGCATTGCCCAACAGATAGATGTACACATCGCCCACCGGAACATAGAACTTGATTTCACCGCACGTAGGGTCGTCATTATCGGCAATCCATCCGCCGGTAGCGCCTTCCAGCGGCTTATTGGACGGATTGGAGAACAGATGATAGGCCAACAACTCATTTTCTTCCGGATTGTCGCTCTTCGCTTCATATACAAAAGCCATCACGCCCGAAAGCTGGGAGTCATAATCAATCTCTTCACCTGCCGCACGGGTTGTAATCGTGGTAGTGATGCCACGTCCCACACCGAACGGAAGCCTCACCTCCACCCGCTTGTCACGGTCTACTCCCTGCAAGTCGTTTCCTTCGATGAACTCATCGGTGCAAGATGCAAGCGACAGGAGCGCCAACAGTCCCGCCGCCAGAATATGATTCACTGTTTTTTTCATCATGCTGTATATTTTTGTCTGTTATTCGTCTGCCTAATTAAATTCCACATCTCCGCCTCCGGTTTCCCACGGAACAATCATCCAATGTGCTGTCATAGCCACGTGTCCGTGCATGGAAATAACGGAAAACAGCCGCAGGTTCATGTTGGCTTCCACTTCGGGCAAAGCCACATATTGCATATCAGCCTCATGTCCTTCCGTACCGTCACTTCCCACTTTATGTTCATGCGACAGTATTTTCAGATAATATCCCCTTGAACTCTCAGCTGACGGATTCTCAGGATAACGGTCTGCAATTTCATTGGAGTTGGCAAACAGATAAATCGGTTTGGCTGGCATCCACTGAAAGTTTTTCGTGTCTGTATTCCCGGCATGTGCCAAAGCCTTAATCTCGTTGATATGGGTCTTCTCCTGCAAGTTCTTTTCATACTCCTCATATTCCGGTGTCCCTTCTTGCGGAGCGATTTCCGGTTCCTCCGGCCATCCCGCACTCAGAATTACCTTGCCGTTCTTCTGATTCTTCGAGTCGGAATTTTCACCGGCTCCCTCCAGAAAATTGAAATCTCCCGTATATTCGTACTTCTCTTTCGGAAACAGATACCCGTATTCCGGCATATTGTAGAGATACAACCCGCGCCCCATATAGAGCTGCCCCTCTCCGGCGTCTGCCACATCCGCCTTGGCAAAGTAAAGCTGTAGCTTCGCTATGCTGCGTTTCAGTTCCAGGTTTATCTCCTGATTATCGTGCGTAACTGTTCCACGATACTTACAGGTCATTGGCACAATGGCAGAGCGGTATTTTTTTCCCGTTTCATCCTTGTCTGTTGCCGTTCCGCCCGACACATATTCCGCTTCCGGCAGCCGGCTGAAAGTCAAAGACTCCAGTCTGTCCGGCACTACTTCCAAGCCTTCGACCGGATGTACTCCCCCGACAGTCTCACCGGGCAGTACAAAAATGTCTCCCTTGTTTTCGCAAAGCAGTTCTCCGGCCTCCTGCTCGTTGGCCACTGCATAAAACCAGACTTCTCCTTTCGGCAATTTCCATTTAAAAGTATGAGCCGGCACATCCTCCCCGCCATAATAATACCCCACCGGGCTGCCA
>ERZ791825.85-NODE-85-length-99322-cov-11.144771_pt1 | contig 99322 bp, 87 predicted proteins | sample MGYA00510298_ERZ791825 | MGnify/ENA primary metagenome ERZ791825 (study PRJEB30046, sample SAMN00792010) | human gut metagenome | study: EMG produced TPA metagenomics assembly of the A metagenome-wide association study of gut microbiota in type 2... | reverse complement strand
GTATCCAAGCTCCGACATACGCCCAAGAGCCACACGGAAATTGAACTGGTCACGGATTCCATCACCGAGATACTTTGCGTCTGGACGCTGACAGGCGAGAATGAGAAAATATCCTGCCTGTCGTCCGAGCATGACTATCTGTTTCAGCTTGTTAAGGACAGCAGCATTTTCCTTTGTGGTGAGCATTTCCATGAACGCCACATATTCATCAAAGATAAGGAAGTGGGGCGATAGTCCTAAATAGGCATAGTTTTCACCTGTCCTGTAATTCTCCATGAGCTTCATTGCTTCACTTCTTGCCATCATACCGTCATAGAACCTGTCAATACAGGCGGTTATATCGTCTTTCTTGTACCAGACTTCCGACATGACAACGGACAAATCCGCAAGGTCGGCGTTCTTTGGGTCTAAAATATACATGACCGCATTGCTGCGGAGCAGAGCTTCAATGATAGTAAGGATAAAGTAGGTTTTACCACCACCAGTGCCGCCAGCAATTAGCATATGTGGGAGCTTGTCATACTCCCACCAGACATTTTTCATCAGACGCAAGCTGCCATGTTCAGCCTGTACCTCATTGATAGTGATTCTGTTCGCAATCGTATCATAGAGCAGCACATATTCCACATAGCTGTCTTTCAGCTCTTTGGAAACCAGCTCACAGTACAAGCCTGTTTCCAGTTTCTTTTCCAAGTGTAAAAGCTGCTCTTGATATTTCCCCAATGTGATTTCTGTACGGATATATAAAAGTCCATGCTCCATACGGTAATACACTTTAGGAAAATAGGTGATTTTCTCTTTTTTGGTAGTGGCTGGCAAATCCTTGAAAAAGCTGCTGTCCTGTGTGGATTCTGATTCATACCAGCCATTTTCCAGCAGCATACGAGCCAGCTTTTGACGGTGAAAGAGCTGCTTCACTCTGTCATACTGGAATCTGCGATAGAAAAGGGCAGCCAGCACACAGACCAGAGCCGCCACAACAATAGTCACTATCCTATATGGTGTGACTACTAAATGGACGTTGCCATCTTGTAGAAAGCTGACCGATTTCCAGTCAGTAGTGAGGATTGACTTTAGGTTCAGCAGCATAATCACCGCAAGGAACAGCAGGAACAGTGAACCAGCCGAGAAACGAAAAACCAATGATTTGTCACTGACTCGAATATGTTTTCCTTTATATTTCAGTAAATTCATAAACATTCCTTTGGATATAGAAAAAGCAGTAAATTCTGTAGAATCTACTGCTCTATAACTATGCTTCACGATATTTGATAGCGTTTTTATTTGCTAATTTGATTGTAAATGGCTTAAATTGAAAATCCAAGTGTCCAATCATTACAATATTATACATTACTTCTTCATTTACTAAATCTCGCATATTACCTCGATATAAACTTGTTCTGAATTTCCATTCGCCTTTTTTATTTTGGGTATATATTTGTAGTAGGTAATATTTATAAGTCTTTTTTGGGTCATCGCTATTTTTTTCTTTTTCTATAACTTTTAATTTTACTTTGCCATAGAATACGCAAAAATCTTCACCATCTGATTCGTCAATCCAGCCATTAAGTCTTTTTCGTTGCAATGCTCTTAAAACAGTTTCGCAATTTTTTCGTTCTGGGATAAGCATAGGATTCTTTCTTTTTTTCGTTAAATCCTCATTATCATTACTGGTTGTCTTTTTTGTATTATGTTTTCGGCATAACATATTCATAATTGAATTTAACTTATCTTGTATTTCCTCATAATTTAAAGAATCTACATATTTTTTGACTGTCTTTTTGGAAGCATATTCATAGTTATATGAACAGCCATCTTTATGATTTGAGCTTTTAATTCTTCTTAAATGAGCACGACGTTTAGAAGTTTTATGAACAAAACTCAATTCTGCTTGTTTACATTCTGGACAAAACATATCTTTATCAAATGGTGTAGTATCCCCATCATGGGACTCTGCATAATCAGCTACAATATCAATATCCAAAATATCATCTTTATTTTTAGAATAAAATTCTTCAAAACTTTTTGCTTTTTTACTCATATAATCACCCACTTTCTATAAATGATTATATCAGATAATTTTTATCTATACTATTTATTTTTTGGTAGTATATTATTAGTTGCCATTTGATTTATTTTACCCTTTAACACAATATCATCTGCCTTGATATACCAGTCAACGTCTGCGCCTTGAAATGTAGCGGTTGCCACCGTATCAGCCACAGGATTGATGATTTCCACCTCTGCGTTGTAGTCAAATTCCTTTAACGGAACAGAAGCCGGAATACTTACCTGTATCATGCGCCCCTGTTCTTTACATTTCAAATCGTAGGTACGTTCCTTGATTTCTTCAGAAACCGTACCGTCCTCATTCTGCATATGTATCTCGCGACGCAACGCCGAGAATTTCAATACTCCGAATGTTTTTTCCTTATCAATAATGATTCCGTTTGCTAATCTCATAATGTTTCTACCTCCTTACGCTTTCACCATATCGTCTGCTGACAGGATATAGTTTGTGAATCCTCTAGTGCCGATTTTGTAACCCTCTGCGGTGATTTTGGGATTGATAAGTTTTACCTTTTCCTCTGATTCAAAGTTCTTCTCACCAGCAGAAGCAGGCAGCACCACGATAATATCATCTGCTCTCTGTACGTCCGAATAAAGGTTGAAGCTACGGGAAACTACCGTCATACGTCCGTTGATCCTACGCTGTTCCACCTTATTCTCACCTGCAAATTCCAAATTTCCGAACGTCTTTTCCATATTCGGGATAACGTGTTTTAATTCCATAAATTATTTACCTCTTTTCTTTCTATATTTTTAGTGTTAATTTTGTCATTCTGCTGTCGGGATAATATCTGTCTGCCTGTGAATTATCAAGGGCAAGCGTTGTGCTGAAAGCACCCTTGACAATCCCCATTCAGAAAGATAAATCCTAATCAAGCAGAAGTTAGATATAGTGTCAGTTACAGACTGACGTTTCCATGATAGGCGGTGAACGGGGCATTGCTTTCATAAGCTGTTACCTCCCGTGTCAGTTAGATTTCTTTACTCTGCGGAATCTCTTATATCCGGCAAAGATAAAACCAGCAGCAGAAATTCCCATCATAGCGAATAATGCGACAAATGGCGTATTGTCACCTGTTTTTGGTGAATTGCTTGTTTTTGTTGGTGTACTAGGTTCTTCTGGGGTCGTAGGGGATTCTGGTTTTTCTTTGACCGTCACAGTCTGCCCATCGTCCTTGATATCTTTATGTTCTGCTACCTTGGTAGGCTCGTCTGAATTGGACGTATCGTACAATTCTTCAAACGTCACAAGCTCTTTACTGCCAAGTTCCGAAGCATTGAACGTAAATTCAATCTGAACTTCCATCTGACTGTCTGTGGCGGTGAAAGTAAGGTCATTTTCCACACGTTTACCATTCACCAGAAGTTCTGCATTTTCAGACTTCACCATTTCCCAACCTTTAAGAGTATATTTCACGCCTTTTTCCAAACCGTCTAAAGTAACCGTATCGACAATCGTTACTTTGTTGTCTGCTTTAATCGTCTTTTCACCTGTTACCTTGTCTGTGGCAGTTGTGTGCATAGTGATAATACGTTCCGTAATCGTCACCGTTTGCCCTTCGTCCTCAATGTCCTTGTGTTTTGCCACCTTTGTAGGCTCATCTGGATTGGATAAATCGTATAATTCCTCGAATGTTACTAGGTCTTTTCCTGCAAGCTCACTGGCATTGAATGTAAAGGCAATCTGGACTTCCATGCTAGAATCTTTTGCAGTAAAGGTATAGTCACTTTCTACAGGTTTACCGTCAATCAAAAGCTGTGCGTTTTCAGACTTCAACATCTGCCAGCCTTTGAGTTGATAGGTTGTACCTTTTTCCAAACCATCTAAAGTGACTGTATCAATGACAGTTACCTCTTTACCAGCAACAATCATTTTTTCACCTGTCACTTTGTCGGTAGCATTGGTATGAATTTCAATCACACGTTCTTCAATCGTCACGGTTTGCCCCTCGTCCTCAATGTCCTTGTGTTCAGCCACCTTGATAGGCTCGTCTGGATTGGATAAATCGTACAATTCCTCAAATGTCACAAGGTCTTTGCCACCAAGAGAAGAAGCATTGAACGTATAGGAAACCTCAACTTCCATTTCTGATTTTTTCGCAGTGAATGTGTAATCATTTTCCACAGGTTTACTATCTACAAGAAGCTGTGCATTTTCAGACTTCACCATTTGCCAGCCTTTCAACTGATATTTTGTGCCTTTTGTCAAACCATCTAAAGTCACAGTATCAACGATAGTCACGTTCTTTCCAGCAACGATTGATTTTTCACCTGTCACCTTATCTGTGGCAGTCGTATGGATAGTGATTTCTGGCTCGTATTCATCTGTAAGCGTACCTAAATCCACGACTACTTTATTTCTTGACACCACTACATCAAATGCCGGAATTAGCGTCATTCCCTTGTTGGAATCGCAGCGTAATTCTTCGATTGTGTAAGTATCATAGAGCAATGCACCTTTGCTGTCGTCTGGTGTGGAAGTACCGAACCAGATACCGTCCTCACTGGTCTTTCCGGCGTTAGTATTCTGCTTATGAGATACCCAATCAGAGGAAGTGGAAAACTGACCGTTTGCGTCTGTCACAATGATATGGCTCTCACCAGTCGTCTTGCTTGTGATCCTAAAGGGAACATTCGCAAGTCGCTTGTGAGTGCCAGCACCGATTTTTACACCCTCAATATCTCCACGCTTAATCTGGTTGTAGATGGAATGTGCTTCATCTGTTAAATCCACGATTTTTCCATCTTCTGTGATTTCAAATTCAATCGGTTTTGCACCGTCCGTCAAATATCCCTCTGGGGCGTTGCTTTCCTCAATACGGTATTTTCCGTATGGTAATGTATCGGCGGCAGTTGTAGCGATACCGTCAACGCCAGTATGGATTGTTTTGACGACTTCATTCTTGTTGTATAACTTGCCATCTACCAAGACAGCGTTATCATTTAAGGAAATGATTTCAAAGGCAGTATCTTTCAAAGTCGCACCGCCTTGTGCTTTTGTATCTTTGGTTTCAAGGTCACGTTTCTGGATTTTGACACCGCCACGGATAACCTTGTCTAATACGGAATACTGGTTGCTGCCGCTTAACGCTGCAAGCTCACCATCTTCTGTAATCTGTGCCACATAGACACCTTTTATCTGTTCAGAACTTCCGGCAGCCTGCATATAAGCACCCTCCAATAAGTAACCGTTTGGAGCTGTCTTTTCTTCTACAGTGATAGTACCAAGCGGCAAGCAGATAGTACCATTCTGTGTATAGAAGCTGTCACCCAATACCTTGTAGGAATCGGCTAATCTTGTGATGTAATGGACTTCATTGTTGCTGTCTTTTTCAGCGATTGTCTTTGTCGTCCATGTGCGTGTTGGTTCTGATGGAAGATTGTCTTTTGTATAGTAACCGTCATAATACTTCCAGACGAACTCCGCACCCTCTAAAGAAGCGTTACCCTGTGGCGTAGCTTTGGAAATTTCCATATCAATCTTGAAAAGCTCAACCAAAGTGTCAGTGACTTTTGGTTTGTCGCTGACTTTTAAAGTCGTAGTTTCATTAACCTTGACCGTCATAGTATAGACGTTCTTATCTAACTGGAATCCCTTTGGAGCTTTCGTTTCTTTCACATAGTATGTCGCAGCTCTTAATTCCACAGTGTCCGTATTACCATTGGCATTTGTCGTAAGTGTGGCAACAGATTTCGTGCAGCCTTTATCAGAATAGACACCATAAGTCGCACCAGAGAGAGAATAGCAGTCATTCCCGTTTGTGACTGTGGTATTACTGGAAGATTTCTGAATCTTGCCATTGCCGACAGCCAGCTCTGCGAAGAACTGTCCTAAATCCTGCCCCTCACCAGTGTAGATATAACCGTAACAGTCATAGCGTCCTTTATTTTCTCTTACAAAGGCTTTCGCTCCGGCGAATACTTCATCTTGCACGGATTTTGAGATTTCATCATAGGAAGCTCGTACATTGTCACAGCTCCACCCAAGATGGACGCTCAATCTCTGCCAGACTACAAGCTGTCTTAAAAGGTAGGCGTGCTGGCTGCTCAATCCTGTATGGCTTTTCGTATACTGTTTGACGTATTCAAGAGATAAAGCAACGTCCTCTATCTGGTAGGCAGTCATGCGTGTACTTGCGTCACTTCTGGTCTTATATCCATTCTTAAAGCCTGTGTTGATGTCGATACAATAAGCGTCCTCGCCCTCAACGGTCATATGCCCCTCATTAAATGTAGAGCCGATAGAACCATCATTCATTACTTTCTCAACAATGCCGACACGTTCCTCCGATTCTGTCCAGTATTGTGTTTCCGCAGCATGGACAACAGTTGTGGGTAGAGCAGTAAAGACGGTTGCGAGAGTAAGAACACCTGTAAGCAATCGTTTCAATATCTTATTCATTTTTTGATTCTCCTTTCATTTGGGTAAAAAAATAGACGCTCATTTCTAAACGTCTGGAAATAAAAAAGGAATACCGTTTTTCAAGTATTCCTAATTCTATATGTTATTTAACTGTATTTATGTGATATGAAGTTGTTTGCTGCTGTTATGCCGCTATTTGTTGTTGGTATCTCAATGGTACATTTCCATCCTGAAATGGGTGAATATTCTCAAACTGTGCATGAAATTTAGCAATATCGTATAATGTAATTTTCTCTGCGTTATGATACTTTTCTAATAACTGATGAATCTTTTCTGGAACTTCTTGTGGCAATGCTGTCTGGATATCACTGACTCTGTTTGCACGCTTTTTCCACCCACCAATTGCATATCCATTTGCTCGATCTTCAAAAACACCTTCCTTTAAATTTTTATGCATATTTTTTATGATATCTTCTGACAAAGGTTTTTCCATACATTTCATTACATAATTAAACATTTTGAAATGACCATTCATTTCTTCTATATCTTTTGTTCGAAAAATCATGTCTGGATCATCCACATATAAAGTTCCTGTTTCAAACATACTTGCTGTCTGTTTCTCTGTTAAGGTACTTCCTTCAATTCGATTGGAATTATACGCCATACTCCTCTGTGTATAACCGTATACTCCGCTTCGATCCTGTTTTTTAAATTCTATTTGCAGTCTGTCTTTTAATCGTTTCATATATGTTTCATTTTCCATGATTTTATCTCACCTCTTTTATTTAATCTGTTATTTAATCTGTTATTTTTAAGTATAGCATGAATTATGAATTTCTACATCTATTCTTTTAGAAGTCTATCCAATAATACTTCCCGATTATTTATAAACATCTCCGTAATCTGATAACTTTCCGTCTCCTCATACTCACATAAATGAATCCTACCATCATCAAAACAATAAATGTCAGCGTCTGGAATTCCTAGTAAAATCGGTGAATGTGTAACAATAAAGAACTGTGCTCCTTTTCTTGCACATTTATATATCTCCATTAATAATGTTAATTGTCTTTGTGGTGATAATGCCGCTTCTGGCTCATCAAAAAGATACAATCCATTGGGCTGTAGATTATTTTGTGCTAATGCCAAGAAACCTTCTCCGTGTGATTTCTCATGATATCTGGCTGAATCTATTCCACCATATTCTTCTTCCTTCGTTGCAACATTATAGAAACTTTCTGCTCTAAGAAAATATCCCCATTTTTCCTTCCGATATCCTTTTACAACTCTGATGGCATCGCATAATTCGGAGTGTGTATCATGCGTAGAAAATACATAGTTTTTCGTTCCACCTTCTGGATTAAATCCATGAGCTATGGCAATTGCTTCTAATAAGGTGGACTTTCCACTTCCATTTTCTCCAACGAAGAAATTGATTGAATTTTTAAATTCTAGCCTTTCAATATTTTTTAATGCTTCTATTTGTTTTAGATAACTGTCATCATCTATTTTATTCCAGTCAAATATTACGCCTTGTATAAACTGATCATTCATTGGATTTTCCTTTCTATCATGATAAGCTTCTTCCTAATCCTTTTATATTTTATCAAAAAAAGATATGACACGAAACTGTCTTTTCATATCATATCTTTCATATTTCTTATATTTTCATTTTTCTACATACTCAATAGCCTATAGATAATAAACTATCCTACATTGCTTTCCTGTATATCTCAGCAATTTCTTCCTGTGTAAATACAACCGGATTGTTCTGAATACTTGCCGCAGATACCTTCATACAGTTCTCTGCCATCCAAGGAATATCTTCTTTGGATAATCCAAGGTCAAATAGTGTACAAGCAAGGTCGATATCTTTTAACAGACTTCTTAATTTACCAGCAAGATCTTCTGCGGTAACCCCGCCAAAGATTCTTGCGATCTTAGCAAATTTGAAATGGTTTCCTTTATGGGATGCTTCTACGATTACTGGTGTTAATGCTGCAAGTCCTTGTCCGTGGACGATATCTTTTAGTCCGCTGGCTGGATGTTCCATTCCATGTGCCAGAGTGACACCTGCTGTATTGATGACCATTCCACCGATCGTTGATGCCAGTGTGATCTTCTCCCATGCTTCTTTGCCGCCTTCACCTTTATATACTTTAACAAGGTTTCCTGCGATCAGTTCCATCGCGTATAAACTTAGAGCATCTGTAAATGGCTGTGCGATCTTTGACGTGTATGCTTCCATGCAGTGACATAATGCATCGAATCCGACAGATGCAAGTACATGTTTTGGCATTGTCATCATGCATTCTGGATCAACAATGGATACTTTTGCAACGATCGCATTGCAACGTAAGGATTTCTTATCTCCATTTTCCGGATTTGTAAGAACTGCAAATCCATTTCCTTCTGATCCTGTTCCACATGTTGTAGGAATTAAGATCAATGGTAATGCTTTATCACTTTGTAATCTGTTATAAATGTAATCGTTGATATCTCCGTCATTGATACTTAAGAATGCGATTGCTTTTGCACAGTCCATGATGCTTCCGCCACCGATTGCTACAACGACATCACATCCATTTGCCTTGGCAAAATCAGCGCCTTCCATCGCCGTTGTTGTTAATGGATTCTGTGCAACTTTATCAAATAATACATGATCAATTCCTGCTTTAGACAGGCTGTTTGCTACTTTATCATATAAACCAGATTTCTTTGCACTGCTTCTTCCAGTTACGATCAGTGCTTTCTTACCATATGGTTTTGTAAGCTCTCCTGTTTCTAAGACTTTACCGCTTCCAAATGCAATATTGACTGGAAGGAAGTAGTTAAAGTTAATTGCTGACTGTACTTCTACTACATTTTCTGCTGTGTTAACAGCTCCAAGTGCATCTTCAAATGTACGATCTTCTTCTGATGTGATATCTTCATCATCAACGGCAACATCGATGTGAGATCCAAATTTTTCTTTGTATTTTAATTTACATACAATGAAGAAGATAATTCCAAGAACAGCCCATCCACCAGCCATTGCCCATTCCTGTGGTACAAGGTTTGACCCTGATCCTGGGATAATATACATCGCGACCATAAATCCTGACATTAAGACTGCCAATACACCAACAATCTTATAATGTTTTACTTTGTATGGACGTGCCATTTCTGGTGCTTTCTTTCTTAAGATGATGAAAGATAAGGAAACCATACAGTATGCAAGACAGCATCCAAAGTTACCTGCATCGACGATCCATACTAACATTTTACGTCCAAATAATGGAGCTAATATGGATAATCCACCGATCAAGTATAATGCATTCACTGGTGTTTTGTGTGTTTTATGTAATTTACGGAAAGTTCTTGGAATCATATAAGATTCAGCCATGGAATACATTGCACGGCTACCACCAATTAAAAAGGAGTTCCAACTTGTAACGATTCCACACATACCACCGACGATCAATACTTTTGACATGATACTGCTGTGGAATGCTTTTGCCATTGCATCAGCTGTAACAAGTCCTGATCCTGCCTGTGAAGATGAAATATCAGATGGACTCATAACATAACCAACACCTAAGATGATCAGCGCATAAAATGCAACTGCTAGTACGATAGATAAGATCATGATCATACCGATTTTTTTAAGCGGCACATTGATCTCTTCTGCTGCCTGTGGGATAACATCAAATCCAATAAAGAAGAATGGTGTCATAACCGCAACACTCATGATCGCTTTCATAGTAGTTGACGCACTATCTCCTGCAAATAATTGTGGTGTTAAATTGCTAGCATCTCCACTGACTACAGATGCTACGATCAGAAGGATTCCGACTCCACCAATAATCACTGTTAAAACTGTCTGTAAAGTTGCAGCTGTCTTCGCACCTTTGATATTGATAAATGTGATAAAGAATGCTACGATCATCGCAACTGCAAGCCATGATGCATAAATATCAAATCCTGCAACAGTATACAGATATCCTTTTAAGAATCCAGGATAAATATACGTGATAATTGTAGGAAGTGCACATGCTTCAAAACATACAACACTGACATATCCTAAAATGATCGCCCACGTACAGATAAATGAACCAACCGGTCCCATTGCCTTGTAACTAAATACATGTTCTCCTCCACACTGTGGCATTGCTGCAGTAAGTTCTGCATAAGTAAGTCCTACAAAGAATACCATGATACCACCGATCGCAAAACCGATGACAGCTCCTAAAACTCCACCTCGACCGATCCAGTCTCCGGTTGAAACAACCCATCCCCAACCGATCATAGCGCCAAATGCAATGACAAGAATGTCCCATGCACTAAATACTTTGTCAAATTCTGATTTTTTCTTTTCCATTATATATCATTCCTTTCTTGCTTCACATTCTGTTTAAAGTTTCGAAAGAAAAAAGGCGCTAAAAGATCCTTATCTCTTAACGCCTTTGTTAGAATGTAAATGTATTTTATTTTAATTTTCAAATCGCAGATCAATCAACTGCATGATATATTTTGCTGTTTTTTCAAGTCCAAGAATACTAGAATCGATCATCATATGTCTGGTACGACAATCTCTCATATCAGAGCTTGTCATATATTCATATCTTGACTTCAGCATCCCATCATTATATTTTACAAGTTTTTGTGCTTCTTTTTGTGATACACCTTTTTGCTCCATGATATGTTTCACTTTATATTCTTCTGGTGCATATACAAAGATATTTAAGCAGTCATCCCTGTCTTTTAATATATAGTTACTACATCTTCCGATAATGACACAAGATGATTTTGCCGCCAGTTTATGAATAACCTCAAACTGTGTGTAAATAACACGGTTTGTAAGATTCGCATATCTTGGTCCAAAGGTTGTGTCAAATTCATATTTGACATTTTCTTCTCCGGAATCGGCTTTTTCTACCAGATCCCTGTCAACTCCAAGTTTCTCTACGACCTGATCTACTAAATCTCTGTCGTAAAATGGAATTCCAAGTGATTCGGCAACCATCTTTCCAATGTCCGGACCACCACTTCCGTATTCACATCCGATATTTATGATAAAATGTTTCATTTACATTCCTCCCTGATATTTTGATCTTTTTTCAAAGATATTATTTTATGCTAAGGATTCTACAGCCTCCTTCATGATCGCAAATGCTTTATCACATTCTTCTTCTGTTACGATCAATGGTGGGATTGTACGGATCACACTGCTTCCGATGGCTGTAACTAACAGTTTTCGATCAAAACATGCATGTTTAATATCAACTGCGTTTAATGTGTCATCAAATTCGATACCTGTTAATAATCCCTGGTGTCTGACCTCTTTTACATGAGGAAGTCCTTTTAATTTCTCAGCAAAGTAATCTCCAACTTTCTTTGCATTTCCAGCCAAGTCGCGATCGATCAGTTCATTAACTTCTGCTAATGCTGCTGCACAGCTGACTGGATGTCCACCAAATGTTGTTCCATGAGATCCTGGTGTAAATGCTTTAGCAACTTCTGCTGTTGCACAGATTGCTCCGATCGGCATTCCTCCACCTAAGCCTTTTGCCATGGATACGATGTCTGGTTTGATTCCATAGTTCATATAAGACATCACTGCACCTGTTCGACACCATCCTGTCTGAACTTCATCGATCAAGAGTAACATATCATTTTCATCACAAAATTCTCTTAATCCTTTCATGAATTCCTGTGTTGCTGGATGAACACCACCTTCACCCTGTACTGGCTCGATCATGATCGCGATCGTATTTTCTGTACATGCATCTTTAAATGCCTGAAGGTTATTATATGGTGCGTATGAGAATCCATAAGTCATTGGTCCAAATCCGACCTGACATCCATTTCCCGGCTGTCCTGTTGCTGACATTGCTCCGAATGTTCTTCCATGGAATCCCATCTTCGCTGTTACGATATGATAATGGTTTGGTCCGTATTTTTCGATTCCGTATTTACGAGCCATCTTGATCATTGCTTCATTTGCCTCTGTACCAGAGTTCTGATAGAAGATCTTATCCATTCCAATCGTTTCACATACTTTTTCAGCAAGCAGTGCCTGAGGAATTGTGTATGGATAATTGAAAGTATGCATGATGTCGCCAACCTGATCTTTGACTGCTGCTACAACCTTTTCATTACAGCTTCCTGCGTTATTTACTGCGATTCCTGCATAGAAGTCGAGATATTCCTCACCATTTTCATCGTACATATACATATCTTTTGCTCTCTCTGCAAGGAAATCAAAACGTTCGTATGTCTCGATCATATATTTGTTTACTTTATCTTTAATATCCTGACTTGTTAATCCTGTATCTTTTAATCTCATATCTGCTTCCTCCTCATGATGTTATTAGTTATTTAACTTCTCTGGGCCAGATTTTGTTTATCTTTTTCATTGATAAACTTTAAATAATAAAAAGAAAAGCAAGGGAAACTTATCCTGTTGGTAAGCGCCCTTGCTTAATTTCTATCCTTTATTTTGTACAACTATACAATAACACTGGAGGATTGAATTGTCAATATATCTTTGTTATTTTTTGAAATTTCTTTATTTTTATCTTTTATAATATATTTTATTATTATATTGTATATTTTTTCTTAGTATTTTATTGTTTTTTAATTTTTTTGTAAAATATTATATATTACATCTGTCCATTATATTGAACATATCATTTTATCATCTTACTACTACCGTATGATACTTACCGATAATCTACAAACACACAGATAAAACTTGTCTTTTGTTGTGTTTCATTTTTATAATTATGTTTTTTATCTGTTTCAAATCGATAGATTTCCCCTTTTGTGATCTTCTGAACATCTTCACCACACTCAATCGTAAGTTCTCCATCTGTAACTGAAAGATATTCTCTTGTCTTCTCTCCATGGCTGCCACTGATATATTTGCCCCCTGGTTCGATATCAATGCGGTAAATCTCTAATTGGTGATTATCTTCGTATGGAAAACATGTCCATACTTTGTATTCACCGATCATTTCTTTTGTTGGTGTCATCTGATCTGGTGTTACAAGGCAGGATTCCATTGGCGGAGCATCAATTAATTCTTGGAATTCGATTCTTAATCCGCTTGTGATCTTTCCTAAAACACCTAACGATGGATTTGCTGTTCCTTTCTCAATCTGAGCTAACATACTTTTACTAACACCTGTTTGTTCTGATAGTACATCAAGACTCATGCCCTTGGAAGTTCGAATTCTTTTTAGGTTGACAGCTACATTGTGAGATAGGTATGATTGATAATCCATAGAAGACTCCTTTTTGCTTTTATTATCAGTTTCTTCATTTCTGCGTGTTCTAATGCAAGTATTATTACTATCCTTATGTTATCTGCAATACTGCTTTAATGCAAGTGCAATTTTCTACATAACCATTCCTTTTTTTAATGCAAACAGTTGCGAAAGAAAGAGGGTTTTATGTAAAAGCTCTATCAAACGTCTATTCAAATTATGACGTTTGATAGAGCCTTGTCTTTCTGCTGTCATTTCGTTATAATAGGATTAATCGAACATATATACGGGAGGAATTTTATTTTGGATCAATTATTATGCCAATTAAACCAGGCACAACTAGAAGCTGTTACATCTACAGAAGGTTTTATCCGAGTGATCGCAGGGGCCGGTTCTGGAAAAACCAGAGCGTTATCTCACAGATTTGCCTTTTTGGTTAACGAAATTGGAATTTTGCCAGGCAATATCCTTTGTGTTACTTTCACAAACAAAGCTGCTAACGAAATGAGACATCGGATTCATAATCTCATTGCTGATAACGATACTGGTTATATTAATACCTTCCATGGATTTTGTGTATCCATTCTACAGGAAGACTCCCATGCCGTACAATATCCAAAGAATTTTCTTGTTTTAGACAATCAAGATATTGATTCTATGTTAAAGATCATTTATGAGGAACGCGGACTTACACTTCGTCATAAGACATTTTCAAAGGCAAGAGATATGATCGAGATGTATAAATTAGAACGATATCCTAATTATTATCTTGATCTGATCACAATGTCCCTTGATACATTACGGCAAAAATATTTGGGGGCTACCGATGTGAATGATATCATTTTTTATGGATATTTATATCAGGAGAAGAAATGTTTTGGTCTCGATTACAACGATCTTTTGAAATTTTCTCTTTATATTTTTGAAAAGAATAAAGAGATCCGTTTAAAATGGCAGAAACGTCTGGAATACATCATGATCGATGAGTTCCAGGATATTGATAAGATTCAATATCAATTAATGAAAGTCTTATGCGGATATCATAAAAACCTCTTTATTGTAGGAGACCCAGATCAGACGATCTATTCCTGGCGTGGTGCAGATATCAACTATCTCCTTAATTTTGACAAAGCTTTCCCTGATGTTAAAACGATCATGATGAATGAAAATTATCGTTCTACTCCTCAGATCTTATCGGTATGCAATTCACTGATCGATAAGAATAAAAATCGTATGAAAAAGGACCTTCTGCCAATGTGTCATAGCAAAAATTCAGTGCTTTATTATCACGGAGATACTTCAGAAGAGGAATCTGATTGGATCGCAGATCAGATCATAAAATTACATAAAAAAGATATCTCATATAAGGATATCACGATTCTTTATCGTGCTCATTACGTTACCCGAACCTTGGAAGAGACATTGTTAAAAAAGAAAATCCCATATAGCATCTATAGTGGAATTCAATTTTTTGAGCGAATGGAAGTAAAAGACGCACTGTCTTATCTGCGTATGATCACATACAAAGATGATCTCTCTTTTTTAAGGATTGTGAATGTTCCAAAACGAAATATCGGTAAAAAACGAATGGAATTTCTTCAAGCATATGTAAATGCTCATCACTGTTCTTTTTATGAGGCATTAAAAGAATGTGTGGAAGATCCAATTTTTAAAGGAACAGATGCAAAAGATTTTATCTCATTGATCAATGCTTTTTCAGTGACTTATGATCAACGAACAATTTCTGAAGTTTTATCTGATATTTTGGATCGAAGTGGTTATGAAGAAATGCTTCGAACTACTGGAAATCAGGAACGTCTTGATAATCTGGCTGAATTAAAACAAGCTGTTTATGATTATGAAATATCTTGTGGCGAAGAAGCTCTGCTACCTGATTATCTTGATCATATTGCCCTATTTACGAATAGTGACGTTACTGATGATTCTGACAAAGTAAAATTGATGACCGTTCATGCTGCAAAAGGATTGGAATTCCCACACGTATTCCTATGTGCATTAAATGAAGGAATTTTTCCTTCCAAGAAAACCTCTACAATTGAGGGAATGGAAGAGGAACGTCGTCTTGCATTTGTTGCAATGTCACGTGCCATGAAAAGTTTATTTTTAAGTGAATCACACGGAAAAAATTTTGATGGATCAACCCGTTACCCATCTAGATTTATTTTAGATATCGATCAAAAATTTTTAGAATACGTTAAAAAGCCAGAAGATACTCTGATCGCAGAAACCAAAAATTACATTCATTACAGTAATCGCTATTTAGATGGTTATGTCGCTGAACAAACTTTTCAGGTTGGTGATAAGATCATTCATAATGTCTTTGGACAAGGTAGGATTAAATCCATCCTTTCTGATCGAAATGCATATATGATCAAATTTGAACAAATAGAAACACCTCGGATCATTTCATTTCGGGTTCCAATAAAAAGAGCTTAAGTTTTATGTAAAAGAATCCTGAGTAAATTTTTACTACTCAGGATTCTTCTTTGTATAAAGAACTAATCGTAAATATCCTATTGCTCGAAGTCCATATTGGATAAAAGATGTACTCCATCCTAATGATCCTTGTGGATTAATTGATGCACGTCCGACTGTTTCAAAATCTCCTGTATAAAAACATAACATGTAATATAGATATTCGTCATCGGTTTTATTTAATAGTACTGTTCCTCATATGTACCACTACAGTCAGGATAAGAAGCAGAACGATCAGCACGGTTATAAAAACCAAAACTGCCATGGACTGCGGTTGCTTCGGAAATCAATTACAGCCAGTTTTCCAGAACATCATTCAGCTTATTCATATCCAGCGGTTTCGCGATATGTCCATTCATGCCTGTATTTTTGGCCAACTGTACATCTTCTGCAAAAGCATTGGCAGTCATGGCAACAATAGGCAGTTTTCCCTTTTCACCCGGAAGGCTCCTGATTGCTGCAGTTGCCTCATAACCATTCATAACAGGCATTTGGATATCCATAAAAATAAGATCATACGAATCTTTCGGAGAAGCTTCCACTTTCTCAACTGCGATTTTTCCATTTTCTGCTGTTTCCACTTCTGCCCCTGTCATCTGCAAAATTTCAACACCAATTTCTCTGTTCAACTCATTATCCTCAACCAGCAGAATCCTTTTTTCCGTATAGTCTGATTCTGACAGCTTCTCCAGATAATTTCTTGCTGTTTTTTCTTTTCTTCCTGAAGTAAACTGCCGCAGTGTAGCCGTCAGCCGGGAACGGAACAGTGGTTTTGCAATAAAAGCATCTATGCCCGCCGCCTTTGCTTCTTCTTCAATCTCGCTGAATTCATAGGATGTCAGTACAATGATGGTGATCTCTTTTCCTATCCGCTTCCGAATCTGTCTGGCTGTTTCTATGCCATCCATATCCGGCATCTTCCAGTCTAAAATAACAGCAAAGTAATCATCTTTCAACTCATGCCGTGCATAACAGCGCTCAACCGCTTCCCTGCCAGAGAGAACCCATTCACCCATAATACCGATTTCCTTCAGTGTGGCAACTGTACTTTCACAGCATGTCTTATCATCATCCACTACCAGAACCGGCAGATTCATCAGATTTTTGTCCTGTTCTTTTTCTTTTTCCTGAAGCTCCAGATAAATTGTTACTGTGATTTTAGTTCCCTTGTGCAAGGTACTGTCCACTTTAATAGTGCCATTCATCAGGTTCACAATATTTCTGCTGATTGCCATTCCCAGACCAGTTCCCTGGACTCTGGTTGTCCGGTGGTCATCCGCGCGGCTGAACGGATCAAACATGATTTTCTGGAATTCCGGTGACATACCAATCCCATTATCCTCAATCGTAAATTCATAGCATCCAAGTTCTGAAAATCCATTTGGCTTTTCCTCTATGGAAAAAATAATATTCCCACCATCCGGTGTATACTTGATCGCATTACTCATCAGATTCACAAATACCTGCTGAATCCTCAAGCTGTCACCACAAACAGCCTCATGTTCAATATGATTGATGTGTATATCAAAATTATGTTTATGTTCATCAAGCACCGGTTTCGTAATTGTAATAAGATTATCTACCAGATCTGACAGATTGAAATCTTCCTGTGCCAGTGTCATTTTTCCACTTTCAATACGTGCCATATCCAATACTTCATTGATCAGCCCCAGCAGATGACGGCTTGATTCTGTAATCTTGCTGAGACATTCAATAACTCTGTCCTGACTCTCAATATTTGCTCCTGCTATTGCCGTCAGACCCACAATGGCATTCATTGGTGTCCGGATATCATGGGACATATTGGAAAGGAATTCTGTTTTCGCACGATTTGCGTTTTCTGCAGACCGATAAGCCTCTTTCAGTGCCTGACGGGATTCAATCTCTGCTTTCTTCTCCTGTGTCACATCCATGGATGCCAGCAATACCTTTTCCAGCTTTCCATTCTTCCATTCCAAAGGAATATAAGAAGCGATTTTATAAGTCTTTTCATCCATGCTGCAATACTCAAACTTATAAATATCATTTTCACTTTTCAGTTTTTTCCGAATATTATCCGGGGCTATCAGGATATCTATAGCTTCCAATGGTTCCAGTGTCTTATATTTTTCAAGAACCTGCATCTGAAAATCATGATAAAATCCCAAAGGTTTATATATCATCTGTCCATTCAGATTGTAGAATTCATATCTGTCACTTTCCAGATCACAGACAACAAAGCGGTCAACCAGACGCACAATACTCTGAATCAGCTGCTCCATGGAAGCATTATCCACTGCCATCTGCAGATGCCGCGCACTCTCCACCTTTGCCTCTGTGATATCACGCAGAAAGATCATGGCATATTCTGAATCCTCTATTTCGCCACGTATGACCACATTGCGGACCCATCGTTCTTCTCCATTCAGAGTGATACGGCACTCTAAAGCCAATTCGGTTTCCAGACCCTTCAACCTTTCTGCAATATAACCACGGTCGTAAAAAGAGGATACCGCCTTCTTATCTGTCTCCACAACATAGGAATCCACAAAATGCCGAATCAGTTCATCCCATGTATGACTCTGTTCAAAAACTGTCATCAGGGACGGTTCAACCTTAAAGGTATCAAAAGTATTCGCTTCCAGATTCACATAATACTCGCACAGATCTGCTTTCGTAAAAGCCCGGTGGAAAGCAGCAGATTTTTGTGCCTGCATGATTTCTTTTTTCTCCGCATCAATGTTAATAAAAATCCCGGCAATCCTGCTGGCAGAACCATCCAGACGGCGTATTACTTCTGCCGATGCCCGAAACCACTGGTATTGATTATCCTTCATTCTCATACGATACTCTACCTGGTATTTTATCTGATTCGTCTTATCCTTAATTGCCGCCTGAAGCTGCACCATTACTCTTTCTTTATCCTGTGGATGCAGAAGATCTGACCAGGATTCCAGTTTATTCGGAAAGTCCAGAGTATCATGATAGCCGAGCATTTTTCGGAATTCATGACTCCAGTTTGCATTCACAATCTCACTGTTTTCGTCACAGTCAAAATACCAGAAACCGGAATAGATAGCCTCATTGAGCAATGCCAAATTTACATGATCCCAGTTGACCTGTACGGACATAACCCAGATCTGTCTGCCCGCCTCATCTGTCGCATCCTCTTTACAAAGCCGTACATTATTCACTGTACCGTCTGCTGCAAGGATCTGTGCTTCCCCTGTTCCGTGAAGCTGCAAAAAACGGTCTCGCTCCAGTATATCTTCCTCGTCATAAAAGAAGTTTCTCAATGAGCCTTTTGTCTGTTCCATGAAAGTATCGAATGTATATCCTGTACTATGCAACAGCAGATTATTCACAGACAAAATAGACAGGTTTTGGTCATAAGATCCTGTCATTATACCTACCCCGCCATTATTTTCCAGTGTTTTCTGTACGGCCTGTGACATGGCTTGTGTCTGCCTCGTTACAGTCTCACCTAAGGAATATATTTTGTCTTCATAATTTTTCATTTTATAAAAATCCTCTCTCCGTCTTATGCCTTCTTCATCTTGCTTTTATCTGTATACAGAAAACCTGTCCCTGCTAGTTTTGTTACCCATTTTTGCATACAAAAAGGACACTTGCCAAAATCTGCCAGTGTCCCTACTATATTCTTTAAAATCACACATCTATATAGTATAAAAGGTATCAGAATCTCTTCTGTTCAAACATCTTTTCCATATATTATGATGATATGGAAACAGTGGCAACCGGCTGACATGGTCAAGCTTTCTGACTTTAGTCCCTTCTGGCTTTGCGCCCCTGCCTTTCAACAGGTTTGCCTTTAAAATAATCTCTTTCTTCAAAAGACCTTACCACACGATTTTTCGCACGTCAATAATTTTTTTAAAAAATCTACACATATTTTACTTCATAAAAAATCTAAATCGATGAATCCTAAAAACCTAACATTTTTTTCATATGAAGCTCATTCATCATTTATAGTGCTATTCTCTCCATTAACTAAACATAACCTATTGTTCGATAATAAATTTTAGATCCAAAAAGAGGCCTCACACCACGAACCAACTCGCAATGCAAAGCCTCAGCACGGATCCGTTCCCGATCTATAATGATATAACAAACAGTCCCTACTGTATATTTTAATCCAATTTTGAACACATTCTCTAATTTCTTTCGGTATATTTTTACAAAATTTCTGTATCCACGTTTCACGTAATTTACCTTTCGATGCTTTGATTTTTTAATGCCTAAGGATTTCCACTCTTTGGTTCTTTTACCCTCTTTTTATTCCTCTATAATTGGTAAGCGATTTATATTTCAAGCCACGTAACCACCTTTGGATGTCCGATGAATGAAAAAGATTTATCCAAAATTGATAAAAGTTGTTCTTTCTAAGCCAATAGCTTTCCTTCTTTATATGCATTCTGAAATCGTGTCAAATTTGCCTTCTTTTTCTGTCATAAACTACCTCACTCTTTTTATATGTCAAACAATCAAGTGCTGACAAGGTATGAAAACTGATCTGATGTGTTGGATGTTTAAATTCTGCTAATACCCAAAATTGTTTCCTACTAATTCGTCCTGTAAGAAAATCATTTACATAATTCCATACTGTATCATCTGCCATAGGTCCTTCTACAATATCATAATTATGTGTTTTTCCGTTTCTACATTGTGCAATAAGGTCTAACCACTCATCTGACATTTCTGGAAATTTTAATATTTTCAAACTATCGTTTGGTTTGGATTTCTTAATGTCCCAGTGATCAACGTCCTATGCCCACTATTTCTTCAAAACTCTATCAAAAATTCTATAATTTCGATCATCTCTTGGAGAACAATACACCGCAAATTCAATATTTTTGAAACTATATAAGTATTCTCGAATTACATTTTTTGCTGCCTGAGCAACAATCTGAGGATCATTCATAAATGCACCACATCCAAATGCCCCAAGAATTATCGTTTCATCATCTTCTGAAAGTGCTGTATCCAAAATTCTTTTTAATCGCTTTTCATGTAATTTTAATAATTCGTCATTTGTCATCTTTTTCGCATTATTATATGATGACTTGCCATTATAATTATTTTTGACTCTTAGATTCGGAGCTGCACATGTGATTACATCTACATTATACCAATCAGATGCATCCATGATCTCTGGTTGTTCAGTATCTGTTTTAAATACTGTGACTGCAGGTGTATAAATGATATCATCATTATAAATTGGATTATGTGCTTGTCTGTGTGGAGAATAGAATCCATCCCACATTGTTTGTGTACTTAAACAAACATATAGTCCTGAACATCTGCACAGACATTCTTCTTGTGCATTAGATCCTCTTTTTACTCCACCACCTGGATTAGTTGCGGAAGCAAAATTATGTACCGCTGTCTTAGTATTTTTATATGCCGATGCTGCTTGTAATGTTCTCTTTTTTGATACAATAATATTTGCAGGTTTTTCATATCGTTTCTGGTTATTGCTATTTATTCTTTGATTTTGGAGGATTAGTTTTTGGTTACATATTGAATTTTTGATCGATTGTTTTAAGCTTGAATTTGTTTTGCATAATGTTTCTGTATCTTCAAATATTTTTATGTTTTCTTGTTTTCCCATAATCTAATTTCTCTCTTTTTCTTTGTTATATGTATAAACTAGGATAAATACAACCTATTTTTACAATAAAAAGCCATTGCTATTAATACTCCCAAGGAGATATTAAGTAACAACAGCTTTAATAAATTTATTAATGGGTATTTTGTTTAGAATTTTTCGGTTTATTCTGATTAATTAATGTCTACAGAATCTTAATTATTCCCAGTGTCGTGATTTCTTAATATCTGTGGAAACCTTAATTGCCGCGGTAGCTTTTTGTTATTTCATTTTTTCAACTAATTTCTCAAATTCTTCTTCATTCCGAATTCTACCTTCTTCATACAATCTTTTTACTTTTCTTCTCACTTCATTAGGATAAGCTTTTTTATACAAATAATCATAAAGCCAATTATTAAGCTGTCTACCATATAATGCCGATTTTTCTTTATTGACATTCCTAACTTAGATTCATAAGAAAGTTCTTTCAGTATTTCAACTGACAGGCCATTTAATTCCAATCTGGAACCTTTCCTTTTTTGTTGATAAGGATAGTATACTAATCAAGGTAGGGATATTCAAGAACTATATGGACATTGAAATAATCAATCCTTAGACACAAGTAGTAAAATCATATCATGGACATTTTGAGAGATCACAAACAATTGATATTTTATCATATCTCGATCACTATAACAACGAAAAAGCCATTGCACACCATCTACTCTATTAATTGGATGATGATTTACAATGACCTTCTTCTTTACATTAAATGATTATTTTGTTTAGAATTTTTGGAACAATTTGTTCTTATTTGTACAATTTATTTTATAAACTGATTTCTTAATGTCCCTGGGGCCTTAATATTTATTATAAGTTTTTTCCAATATTTTCAAGTTCTTTTATAGAATCCTTGTTTTTTGCAAGTTCATCACTGGCTGTTGCATAATATGATTTTTGGAAAATCATATCCCATGAAAGATATTTCGCCATGCAGTCGAACTGTTTGTCAATTAACTCATACTGGATACTCTCCACCGGTGATCCTCCCACAACGATTGTTCCAACTTTTTTATTTTTCAGCTGCAAACCGCGGCAGTAGCACTTATCAATGATAAGTTTCAACTGCGCAGACATTCCCCACCAATATACCGGAGTAGCAAAAAGAATCACATCTGCAGCAGTAATTTTATCAATCGTGGGATTTGTATCATCCTGATCAATACATCCTTTATAACATTGACAGGCCCCACATCCCTTACAAGGTGCTATATGAAGTCTGTCTGGTTGGATGATTTCAATCTCATTCTTTTCTGATGCCCCTTTTATAAATGCGTCAATCGCCGTCAGCGTGTTTCCCCTTCTGGCACTTCCGTTAATAATCACAATTTTCATGTATGTTTCCTCCAACTTCTGATTTCATGAAATCATTATACCTTTTTTCGCTTATCCTGTCATCACATTTCATCAGATTAGAACCTGTAAAAATCCTCCTGTGTGGCAACCTGTCTCCATCCCTTATACTCATCGTTTCTGCTCTCCACAAACATATCATTCCAAGGGAAAACAAATCCAGGGAGGACTTTTCCGGATCCCCGTCCCCGATACTCTTTTCCAGAACAGATAAATCCTTGTAGATATCCCTCTGGAACTTAATCCTGTAAATACGCGGAATGGCGGCAGAAGCCTTAAAAGCAACCGCCTTCCCGTCAATCTCAATCTTCTTCATCATGCTCATATCTGAATCCCCCCTCAGCTCAGTGCTTTTCCATTTCCTGTAGCATTCACAACAGACTTCCCACTATCAGATGCCTGCAAAGAAGCCGGATCTGCGGCCGGCAGATACACAGCCTTGTACCAGTCTGCATAAACAGTTGCATCCGTAGTATTCCCTGTCTTTGCCTTCACCTTTCCATCCGACAATGGCGTGGCTTTAATGGTCAGCGTTTCCGTCTGCACTTCCTTCTTTGAATATTCTTATGCGGCAGAGCCGCCTGTCCAGTTTAGACTGAGCCATCTGTCCAGGCGGAGTGAGCCACTATAATATCTGCGAGTTTACTCGCGTAATGATTTATCTAGTCCGTAAACTTCACGCATAGAAATATCATGTTCAATATCAATACCTCTGATATTGATCCGATAACTGTCATATACAATACAATCTAATATAGCATCTGCCAATGGACTGTCTGAACCTCCAAGTTGATCATACCATTCTTTAAATTCATACTGAGAACAAAAGATGGTAGATGATTTTTTACGCCTTCTATGTAAAAGTTCAAAAATATCTCTTTGTTCTGATTCAGTTGGCTTTAATAAAAGCCATTCATCTAAAATAAGAAGAACCGGATTTGCATATTTAGCCATGGTCTTTTTGTAATTGCCATTGTCACGAGCCAGCTCAAGATCAATCAAAAGATCAGGTAACCGAACATACTTGGTATTAAAATATTGTTTACATGCTTCCATACCAAAGGCACATGCCATGTACGTTTTTCCGCAACCAGTTGCACCTGTGATAAAGATATTTCTATGTTCAGATATATATTCACATGTAGCAAGACGAGTGATCAATTCCTTGTTCAGTTTACGTCCGGATGTATAATCGACATCCATGATACTTGCATCTGGCTGATCAAACTCAGCTTTTTTGATCAGTCTCTTTAATCGATTACTTTTTCGGTTATTATATTCGATATCTACAATCATACCGAACCGGTCTTCAAAAGGAACTTCGTTAAATTCAGGATATGCCGGAACGACATTGATACTAAATCTCAATGTCGTCTCTCATCAAATTACTTTTTAATTTGTATAAAATAAAATTTATGCTGCTGGAATCTTATTTAACATATTAACCTTATCTATGAATTCTTTCATATCTTCAATATACTCATAAGGTGCATATTCTGAATATATATCCGGATCATCTAAAATAACAATCTGTACTCCTTCAGCTCTTAATGCTTCTAAAGTTCCTGGCAAACATCTTGCCTCATTAAGTGTTTTGCATCTATATGCTATACATCCTTGTTGATTAAAAATTTTCGCTACTACATATATTGATTTATCAATCATTTCTTTTTTCCTCCATTTCTTTCAAATTTTAGACGAAATCCTAATATGTCATTAAAACATTGTTTAAACTCTCCACCTGTTTTAAGAGTCTTTTCATACTTCCTTTTAATAGAATCTTCACTTTTAAAACGAGATCCAATAAGATTTTCTTGAAATATTGTATCTATATAGCTTGCCCTATATTTTTCTATATCGTCTAAAATTATCGGTAATGGTGTCTTTCGAAGTGAAATCTGCTTTAAACTTCTTCCTAATGTTGAATGATATGATAAAATATCTAATACTTCTTTCGAAATAAATTGATCCACCTATTTCACCTCCATATATTTTAACATTATATTATTTCTATTGTATACGTGTTTAATTTTCTTTTAATGCTATTCTAGCATATTCATATATTTTCTACAATGAAAAAGCCACTGTAAATATTACAATGACTTTTCTGTATTTTTATTTAGATGTCTTTTACAACGAATATAATTTAAATGGGTATTTTGTTTAGAATTTTTCGTTTTATTCTGATTAATTTACCATTTTACTTTATAAACTGATTTCTTAAGTGCTACGGGATCTTAAATGTTTTTGCTACTGGATTTTTTGCATGCAAAACATCTGCAATTATGTATTTTATTTCCTCTTGCCACTTATACATAATTATTTTCCCTCTCTTTTTATCTCTTCAATTTACTATCAATCTTATACCAATGTTTCTTTATCTGATTTCTTATATTACTTTCAAGTAACTTACTCTGACTAAATATATCATCTGCCTTATAGACATAACTAAGAAAGTTTCCATAACTTTTAGAATTTTTATTGGCACCCAAATGTGTATATGAACGATACACCGCCTTTTTCCCTGCATTAAAAGATTTTTCATCTTCAGTTTCATTTACTTTTTTTATTTTTCTATATGCTCTGCAATAAAATTTAAACAAACTTTTATCTCTTATCCGAACACTCTTTCCATCAAAAGTAAATCCCAAATAATTAACAAGATTGCTTTGGCCTTTTAATTTTCTGATTTTACCATTACCATAGAAAAAGTGTTCTGTTTTATCTTCATTTAATTCTAAATTTGGAATATCATCTCTAACATTATATATAAATTTTGAAATTTTATTTGTTCTTCCATTACTGACTTCTTTTTTTGTCATTGGAATAACAATTATAATATCATCACAATATCTTCTGTATAATCCCTTGTGTGATGTAACATAATCATTAATTTTTTTATCGAAATCAATCATATATACATTTGCATATACAGCACTGATGGATGATCCTTGAGGTATTTGATAATCTTTAACATTTTTATGAAGATATTTTTTCTTAAATTGTTGAAACTCCTGTGTTTGAAAATACTTATCCAATTGACGCATATCTCTTTGGAGTTTGTCCTTTTCAAATTCTATATCTGCTGCTTCAATATATGTGAATCTTGTAATATTCTTATAAATAGCATAATCTGCTGGATCTAAAGATTCTTGCCCAATCACACATTTAATTTTTTCTTTTAAATATTTATGATCTAGTTTGTCAAAAAATTTGCTAAAATCTCCTACAAAAATATATGCTGATTTACATTTTACAATATATTCAAATACTTCTTTCGCAAAATCAATATTACACTTTCCAGGCATACAATTTCTATATGCAGTCGAAACTTTACCAATTCCTTTTGATTTCACATAATTATTGTATTGATTATTAAGACGATTTCCATAATACTCATAAATAAATCTATCAATATGTGCAGCATAATATATATCTCGCACCTTCTCTTTGAGAAATTTATGTCCTTTTAAATCATTTGTATACTTACTACAATTCATCTGAAAATGAATAAATGGATAAAACCCATGTTTACTAACCCATTTAATATTCTGTACTTTTTGTTGATACTCTTTATGGTATTTTTTTACATCAAAATGTGTATAAAATTTATCTTGATATATCTGTTTACTCATTCTTTCTCCTAAAAGCTTACTGACTAACGACCGGTAGATATCTGATATCAGTAAGCATTAAAATCAATTGGACCCTGTTTTACAAGGAACTCTACCATCCTCCAGATACGATGTTATGTATAATAATATTATCAGCGGTATATTGCTGAGAATAGGAGGAAATACAATGGACAATGTAATTGACATTATCAACTGCATAATATTGATTCTTGTCAAGAACGTTCTTGACACAGAATACTTAAAACCCTTATAGCCATTTCTATAAGGCAAAGTAGCATTATTTTACTCTAACAATAATATCTAATCTCACCAAACTGCTCAATCCATTTTTCAATTATCTGACCACTGTTAGCCTCAATTGATCTCATTAACTTCTTTAAAGTTCTCACAGGAATTTGTGATTTATTATGACTCAAAATTGTCTTTCCTGTACTTGTAATCCATACTTTTGTTGCATTTGCTGTTGCCTTTCCTTCTGCTATATGGACATGTATAGGCTCCAATGGATTATTTTCATTCGACCAAAAATAAATACTATATGGTCCAACTCTAAATATTTGCGGCATTCAGAATCCCTCCTTCTTGAGAAAATTCTATAATTAAATGTGCATTATCTCGAATAAGTTGCTTAAAATACATCATTTCTGACTCTGAATAACCGTGAACTTCCCATGTATAATCTGGTAACCAGCAAATAGCATCATGAAATCCACCTGTTTCATCTGGTGTTTCAATATATACTTTTACTTTTCCATCTGGATACATCTCTGAATGCGTAATTTCTGTATCATCATTTAATGTCATATATGGATACATCATATTCTTTCACTCCTTACTTCCGTTCAGTTCATCTTTATGACATTTTATCACAATTGAATTACTACCACAATAAAAAAGCCATTGTTAATTTATGGAATATTTCTTATTAAGAAACACCTATTTGCAATGGCTTTATATTTAGTATTTTATTCTTTCGAATTACGATGTTAAATGATTATTTTGTTTAGAATTTTTGGAACAATTTGTTCTTATTTGTACAATTTATTTTATAAACTGATTTCTTAACGTCCCTAGGACCCTAAAGTGTCCCTCCAAGATGATATCTTAATTATACTGTGAGGTTCTTCTTTCGTCTATTGACATTATTTATGAATTATAGGAATGCTTAAGTAATCCTTATGCAATTCATATCTAATACTTCCTGATTTTCTGCCTTCACTAAATTCAACTGTAAATCCATATTTTTTATAATAATATTCAGACCTATCAAAATGATTTGCATCAACAGATGATAAACTTCCTGATATATATTCTGCTGTTGTCGTTTTGCAATACTCAATAAAATATTTCATGAGAATTGAGCCATTTCCAACCTCTTCATCTTGTACTATAATGTCATCAATATGAATAAACTCGACTTCTTCATGAGTTTTCTCATAAGTTGCCATAATTCTAGGATGATTGTTACATTCCTTATATTTATCGCTGTATAACATAATCGATATATCTCTGGCATTTATCCTTTGAACAACAAGAACCTCCTCACCATTTTTATTGGTTTCTACACCAACAATAACTTGATTCGATTCCTTAAACACCCTGTAAACTGCATCTATTAACTTAGTTTGTTTTTGAATCTTGTAACAAAATTCCCTTACCTTACGATCAGATTCTTTTTGTATTACAATTAAATCATTTTTATAAAAGGTCGTTAAAATCCAGTTTTTTAGCCTTCCCATATTTATTCTTTCTCCATTAATTTCCAACACTAAATCCCTTTTGAAGAGTGTTCCAGGTACCTACATATCTACTAAGGAATTAATCCTTTTCGTCCTACTGTCGAATCACCTGAAAAATGTAAATAATTTATTTTTGTTTTAAGCATACTAGCAGGTTCTTCATTATCAAATATTATAATTTGTCCTCTTTTTTGCTCTGCCAGCATCTCATAAAATTTTTCTTTTGTTCCTTTTGTTATAGTTTCATCGTCTTCAACTTTTTTATCCTTTTCTTTATATGTTGTTAACGGTGAATCCAAAACAACAACTCCTGGATGACACAAGTTTCTATTGTAACAATAATTCATTATCCCTATTAAAAACGTTGAATTAATTATTGCTCTTGCCCCTTTTCCATAAAAAGCCTTTTCTTTTTCTCCAATTTCTATATCTCTCGTGTCTTTCTTGTATTTTATTTCCTTATCATCACCAATAAAATCACAAGCTCTTAATAAAAACTTAATTTCTTTACAAATGCCATCTGCATATTCTTCCAACAAGTCTTCTATTTTCTTCCCTTTCTCTTTTTTTGTGTTATTAATTTTTTCTTCATATTGACTAATTTCTTTATTATATTTTTGTATTCTATTTTTATTTCTTGTTATTAAATTTATCCTCTCTTGTATATCCATCAATTCTTGAACTCTTTTTACTTTCTGTGCTACTATCGGTCCTATATTATTATTTAAATTATTTATAATTTTTTCCCCACATTTTTCCAACTCATTAATGTGCTCTTTTTTTCTAGACAATTCCTCTGATAAATCTTTTATTGTTTCATCTAATTCTACTAATTGCACTTCAATTTTTGTCTTTTCTGCTGCCAATGCCTCATAATAATCCTCTGACTTCTCTATATCATTAATCTTCATTGATGAATGACATATTGGGCATTCTACCTCTACTAATTGTTCTGTTAAATCGAATGCATCATAAATAAACTCTAATCTTTCAAGATCTGACAAATAATTTTTCTTCAACAATACAAATTTTTTATTATTATTCAACAAATGCCTTAACTCTGTATTTTTTGTTTCTATCTCTGTTTGAAGTTTTTTATATTCTAATTCATAATTCTTAATTTTTTCACTTTTTTCCTTTATAAATTTATTTAATTCAATAATTTCTACACTTTGATCTGCCTTTATATCTTCTACATTTTCTATTAATTCATTATTTTCTAGACCAATTTCATTTATAATTTGTCTAAGCTGTTCTATCTTACCTTTTAATTTGGCCTTTATAATTTCTTCATTTTCTTTTTTCTCTTTTTTTTTATTGTCAACTCCTGAAATAACCGTTTGAAAAGCGGATCTTTCAGCAGTTGCAAAAGTACTCCCCTTAGGATCCATACGATAAATTGGAGAATATTTTGATGTAATTCTTAATTCGTTAATCATAATTAATGGAATAAAAGACCTAAAAGTGAAAGAGTTTGTATCCCCTTTTGCATTTTTAATCACATATTTATAGGTACAATCACAACAATCCAATAATTTTTGGGACAAATTATCTTTTGCATTATTATTTATTGATAATTGTTTTATTCTTGCTGTGTCCTTCTCATGATAACCACTATAATAAACACATATTTTATTTTTTTTGTCTTTAGAGAAATCACGTCTTAATGTAAATACTTCTCCATGACCGACATTTTCTATTTCGAGAAAAACACTTTGATATCCTTCTATTTCTGGAACTTCTTTGGGATTAGATTTTGATCCTAACACAAAGTCAATACATTCAAAAGCTAAAGATTTCCCAGTATCAGAGGCCCCCGCAATAACATTTAATCCGCTTTTAAAATTAATGATTGCATCCTTTTGATTTTTCCCAGTTAAAACTAACTTCGTTAGTTTTAATCTTCCCTGCATTTTAATTTCCATTTTTTTCAAATTCCCCAATCCATTTTCCTATATTTCTATTTACATAATCTCGTATTTTATCTTCATTCATTTTTGAAAAAATTTTATCCACCTCTTTTACGTAATACTGATATTTTTTCGTATATTCATTATCAAACATGTCCACTATTCTATTTCCCAAATTTGTATTCTGATATTTAATTCCTTGTGAACTATACTGTGGTTTAATCAATCCTTTTCCAATTAAAAAATTTACTGCATTTTCAATAGTATATCTTTTAATAATAATTTCTGTCGAATGATTAGGATTAGATGGATGCAAACTCTGTCCTGTTTTTTTTAAATCATTAAAATGTAATGAAAAATAATCATAATATCCGATTCTTTCTATAGAATAAGTTTGTTTTACAATTTCTAAAATTAACAATATTCTGCAACCGATTTCTTGATTAGTATTATATATTTTCATCAATATCACTCCAAACTATTCTATCATCATTAACAAGTTCATGGCACATACCCGTTTTATCTTGGATAGTAATATCTTTTATTTCTTCACAACTAATACTTAAAGAATTGGCCTGCTTAGTTGTTTCTTTTACCCTCTCTAATTCACTTGAATACTCATTTTCATAAACATCCAAGATACCAAATTCAATCTGTTCTTTTAAAGAGTCATAGCTATCTTCATTAAGTAATTCATCTCTTGCAAATCTTTTCAACGATTGAGCTGAAAAAAATCCTTCTCGCTGTCTCATAAAATGTCTATATAATTTTTTGTTATTTTTTAACTCTTCATGTGTCTCGTATACTTGTCCCGCTTCCTTCGAATATACATTTAATAACTGTTTTACATATGGCATAGTTTTTTCTGAATTGTTTAATTTCTCAGATGGCTTTTCAGATGCTGGTCTTTTTTTTATTCCTCCTCCAAAATGATATTTATACCATGGTGATTTACTAAAATCATCAATCAACGTAATCGGTGATATATCTGATACTATAGAGAAATCAAACTCTTCTATATATTTTCTTAAATCGTCCGTCATTTTTATTCCATTAGCTGTAATCTGTCTCTTTTTCCCACATTTTTCATTCCATACTTTTATTAATTCAATATTAATTTGTTTTGGATGCTCAATTAATTTTCTCAATGACTGACCAATGCCATTACTTGCTACTATATAGTATTTATTTGGAATTGCATATTCTCCTATATATGTATAATAACAGATTTTTCCAAATTCAATCATATATACAGACGGTGATAACGGTTTTTCATATCGCTTACATTGATATATGTCAAACTCTTTCATGTTATCATCTATATAAGCCACCAAATCTCTTCCAGAGTCGCCTGATCCTCCTAATAGTGCAACATTACTATACTTATTTTCTTTTTTTAAACATGAACATGCCCATTCTCCAACAACCCTTTCAAATTCATCCTCACCCATAGTTTTTAATCTTAATTGTGGTTCTGTTGTGTCAAATATTCTCGATGTATTCTTTGGTCTTTCAGGAGAGGGTAACGGATATGTTTTCATAATATAACCCTTTCGCTTTAGCATAAATCATACAGCACTTACTCTATGTTATATTTTACCACCATATTATATAATTCTCTATAAAAATATTTATTATGATCCCATCTATTGATACATTATAAAAATAAATACAAATTCTATTTTTTTATTTATCCTTCTATTTGTAATTTCATAAAATCTCAGTTCATAAGCAGACCAGGCACTAATTTCTAATTCTGTAAGTTTTTTTGCAACCTCGTATAAAATTTTAAAATATCAAAGTTGTATATAAATTTCCACTAAATATTATAATCCGCATACCTTGATAACATACTTGCTGCAGAAAGAACAAAGTTCTTTGCATTCGCATCAAATGTATATTTCCCTATTGTTTTTTGATATTCTTTTCCACAATATTTGTTAACAAATATTGCATTATATATATCTATAATCTTTTCTTCAACAGTAACTTGTATTTTCCCCTCTTCTTTCTCTAAAGATTCGTTTTCTTTTAATAATCTACTAATAATCCAATCTACAAATTCTTCTACGCTAAGAATATTTACCATTGGTTTAGGATTTTCTCCTTCTATAAATTTATTATATGCAGAAATATCAATCATTCTCAATCCTATTACAATTGGTACAACACACATTAACATGAATTTACACGCATTTCCATCATAAAATGAAAAGTCAAAATTAACGTTATCATAAATTGGCTTATACACCTCTGCTCTTACGTCTACACAAAAGTGAATGACTTCCCTTAATTCCATATTATGATTATTAATAAATTGCTGCATAATTTTTAAAAAAAATCATCTTCATTCAATTCTAACTTATTATAAAATTTCTTTTTTATCAGCTGGTGATAGTGTTATCTTTAAATCAAAAAATCTATCCAAATATCTACTTGCATCAAATTCATTACCATAAAAATGTTTTATAGTATACTGTTTATGGACATTTTGAAAAATCATAAACATGAAGCTACTGAAATAATAATTTGATATAATTCATTTTGAGTATAAGTTAATCCAATACCGTTTAATTCCAAAAAAATTAACATTGCATGTGTACCAATTCTCTTATTCCTGACATACTACCTGTTCCTTCAACTAATTAATCATGTAATAGAATTATTTGTCGTTTACTTAGCTGAATCATTTTGCTAATTTCTCATAGGTTTTTCGATTTTTTTCAATAATTCTTCTTGATAGATTTAATAAATCTTCATCATTTGCTTCTTGTATTTTCTCTGCTTGACTAAATTCTATTACCAGATAACGTGGTGTATTATTTTTTAAAATAACTGCAGAACCTTTCTGATTTACTAATCTTGCTACTATTCTAATTCTAATCGATGTAATAATCTCTTTATTTATAATGCTTTCCGCCTTTCACATACTTTTCCTATAGTATAATTCTATCAAATTATCAAGTTTTTACTTATTAATAGATAATTCTGTCACATTATTTGCTTCCAACAATTCTTCTGTTTCATAATCCTTAAATACTTTAAAACATAAATATCTGATTAGTAATGAAACATCATCCTCATTTCTAAATACAAATTTATTATCCTTATCCGTATCTATATTTAACATTTTTGCAATTTTTTTTCGTTCCATCTTATCTTTTATACGTTCAACCCTCTCAGCTTTTAATGTAATAAATGTTCTCGGTGATTTATATGAATTTGCCATCTGTTCAAATTCTTGTATATCTGCAAAAGCATCTGTTGCAATAATCTCTTCAAGTGCTTTGGTTTTTAATTTTTGCATAGTTTTTTCCATATTAAACAAATCTTCCATTTTATAATTGAACGAATATATTCTTCCATTTGTGACAATACAATCTACATTCATATATAATTTACAAATTTCATCTGACATCTCTGCTAATTCACTATTGCTATTAAATGTAAATACTACACCACGTTTATTTGTTAAATTAATAACAGGATTAGCTATCTTAAAAAAAATAATATTTTTTTTATCTTCTACTAGCGGCGTTCCTTCTAATATATAACCATGATATTTACCTGTCACTTTTTCATCAGAAGCTTCTGCAATGTCCCTAACAAGATAATCCCACTGCTCTTTTACAAGTTCATTATCTATTTTAATCATATCACAAGAAATTTTTGCATTCTCCCCTGTATATTTTTTTATTTCTGAAACTTTTCCCAATTGATTCTCAATAACCATTTCAATTAACTTATCTATGTATAATTGGAGGTAGGTATCATTCTTAAACCTTATTTTATAAGCAGTATAAGGATTCTGTTTTCTTCTATCTATTTTAAAAAAATATAATGCCCAACTATATACACTTGTATTACCTTGTTTTAATATCTCAACAAGCATTTCTTTATCCATATTATCACCTCTAATTTAAATCAATATAAATATAATTGTCAAAATTCCAACATCGAATATCATTATCTATCTCTGTAACCAGATTATTTGTACTTATTACTAAACACTCTGTATATGGGTAAATTTGTCCCATTTTTTTTGCTTCTAAATCACATAAATACATTTTATATCCTTTAAATTCAAACCAAATATTTGTATATACATTATTATTCCTAATACACAAAAAAGCTAATGTAGAAAAATATATCACAAATACAACAACACTTTTCAACTTTGTAAAATCAAATGCAATCATTGGTAAAATATATGCTAATAAAAATTCTGATGATAGTTCCTTAGCTCTTATTGCTTTTTTTATTTTTATTTTAGGAGCACTTTGATTAGCACTTTTGTCTTTTAAAAAACTATCTACTGCACAAATGCTACTTATCATTATCCAAAAAATTATTATAACAACAAAAATACTAACTAAATTCTTTTTGTATATATTACATATATTACATATCAAATTATCTTTATAATTCCAAATTTTTATTCCGTTATCAACAAGACTCCATATATTCGATATCATTATCGATATCCATAATGGCATAAATGACGTAATGAACATATCCCATTTAAATTTTTTATCCATTATATCACCTCTATTCAATCAACCTTTATCAATAATCTCTTCTTTTAATAATATTCTGCATTTCAAAATTTCCAATATACTTTCCTCGTTTAAGTATAATATTACTTGCATTTAAAACCAAGTTTATTCAAACGAATGTTCTTCTTTGATTTAATATAACAATTTTTCTACATCATATTTTACTATTTTCTGTGTTACAGTTTTACAAACAAAAGTTCTTAATAAATTAATTCACGAACTATATTTCTTACAAAACGATTGCTTAACCAATACGATTGTTTTGTCATCCTTCGATTATCCGGCAATAAGTCCGTATCGCTTATTTTCCCATTCCCCCATGAATGACCATCATAATCTACATAAAACGCTTTGTCACTATGGGGTCTTAAGTGAATTCGACGTGCATCTGCTACTCCTGGAAAATTATTGTATGTTCTACCATCTTTTCCAATAATTAATTGTACTCCCTCTTTTAGAACTCTTTTTATATCTAGCCAATCTTTTTTAGCAAGTTCAATATCTGTATCCGATATAGTCCAAAGCTTACTTCCTTTAAAAACAACATTTCCATCTTCATCTTCTTGAAAAACAACAAATAAATATCTGAGACCGTCTAGTTGAGAATATAATTCACTGTCTTCCCAACCAGAATAAATCTCTTCATATTCATTACCCTGCTCATCCACACCTCGTGCATTATAATAAATTGGAGTTGTATATATTTCTTTAAAATTTGCATCCCCCAACCTAAACTGTTCTTTATTGATTCCACGAACATTAAAATATATTGTTTTTATTATAATTCCTGCTTTTTCAAACTCTTCAGAATTCAATCTTTTTAATCCTAGTAATCTAGCTGTTATCGTCACGAGTGTAGCTTCTGTCATTTTACCAATTATTATATCGTTAAACCCATAAATATCTCTTGTCTGCTCTGCATGGCAATTTAAAACATCTGCAATTTCCCATATATCCCATCCAATATAATTTTCAAATTTACTTTGAATAATCTGCGTAAAAGTTTTCGTATCCAATTCATGTATATCATTTATAATTCGCTCTTCATTTTTAGAATAATATCCATTCAGAATTACATTAACATAATTTTTCCTTAACGTATAGCTGCGTTTAACAATTGGTTTCCCTCCATAATATGGAACAATCATATTGCTACTTCTTCTTGCTTTGGGCGCTGTACTTAAATAAATCCCATCCGCTCTTGTTAATAAATCTGCATGCTTCGCCTTGATTTTACTATTTATCTCCCAATAATCATTTCTAATTATTGCCATATCTTCCTTTGAAGGTTTGAACAAACTTGCATAAAATACTTTATAGTTCAGTTTATACTTTATTTGTTTATCTCTATGATAAAAAATTACAATCAACATTTTCAACTTGTCAAATAAATGCGAATTATAAAAATCCCATTCTACTGGTTTTTGAAAATCTATTTGAGTAACACTTACCGTTTCCCCTGCTTTAAATCTATTAGAATTCTCATCATAGTCAGCTGCAGTTGTTTTTAATTCCACACCTACTTTTTCAAAATCAGCTTGTTGACGACTATTTAATTCATAGCCAAAATATGAAGCTTCAACAATTTTACCAAGCAACCCTTTATCCGTCTCTTTTGTTCTAATCCATTCTATTTCATCAGCCGTAAGCCCAGCCTCCTCTAAAATCGTCAAAAAGGTCTTTCCTCTAATTTTTAATGCATACCTAAAAATGGATTCAATATCATTCTCATTATAATTATTTTGTTTTTCTTGACATCGTAAAATATCCTTCATCTTAATTCTTTTACACATCATATTTCACCTCTATAAAATTTACTTGAATTATTACATAGCTTTAATTACTATTCATCATTTTATATGCTATTTATAGAAATAACACAATAAAAACTTACAATTTTCTTAAGTATGGTAACCCCCAAAAAAAGTTTTCTTCATCACTAATAACAATCACATAAAATTACATATGCATACTTTTTCTAATCATAAAATCATTCAAGTTTTCACATCCCAAAACCAACTATACTTTCCAATTAAGCTTATATCATCAAATTAATTTGTTTAATAATTATTTTCAATCAACTTCATTTGTTCTAAAACTTATATATTCTATAAGAATTATACCATAATCTGATATAATATTTGATTAATAACTCAGATATTTTCAGAATTTTTATCAAAAAAATAAGATTATTGCAAATTTTCATATTCTACAATAATCTTATTCTCCATATTTAATTTTCTTCATCAAATATCAAACTCAAAGTCTTCTCCATATCAGCAACCAAATCTACAACCAATGCATTTCCCATCATAAAACGACGTTTGCGCAATGGCATTTCAACGACTTTCCCATCCACTAAACAATATTTCGTATGGTCTGTAGGAAATCCTTGAATTCGTTCTGCTTCTGCTGCTGTAAGTAATCGAATGCGTCCAGTCTGTTTATCCTTCACAATATGTGTAGTTCTGCTAAATCCACCTTCAGATGTTAACATTGTACGTGCTGGCTTATCTTTCTCATCAATCATAGAGATAGCACCTTCAGAGAAAACATACTGATGTCCTGTTGCTCTACTCTCACGCAATAGTTTCTTTGCTCCCTTTAAATACTGCCAAGTCTGTCTTGATTCCTTTGGAAGTCTTTCTTCTGTCTCATCACTATGTGTAATAGACGGATCTGTATAATATAATTTTTCTTCAGGAATAAAATACTCTTCAGCAACAGTTCCTTTTTCCATCACGTCTCCAAGAGTTATCTGATTTCCATGATAATCAGGGATTGTCTTTAATGTGTAAATTACTCCATCTTTCATAATCCCCGTATTCTCAAAATTACATTCAAAAGAATCTGATACTTCTCCAACTTCTTTTGGAAGCACTTTAGTTCGTAATCTACCGACATCTGCTTTAGTTACAGGAAATGTCTTTGCAAAAAATCCATCCTTAAGGATTACTTTTTCCATAGATTCCTGTTTGTGTTCTTCTGTATCATTAATGCGATACATTTCTTTATTTTGAATTGTCTTTGCATAATTCGTATCATCTTTGTATGCAAAAATAAAAATACGTCGTCTTCTCTGCTGATACCCATATTCAGCTGCATTTATGACTCTCCACTCAACTGTATAACCTTCATCGCGAAAACAAGCTAAGATTACTCCAAAATCCCTTCCTCTTTGTTTCGCAGGTGATTTTAACAAACGATCTACATTTTCAAGTAGTACAAATGGTGGTTTCTTTGCTTCTAATGTCTCGCGGATAGACCACCATAAAACTCCTTTTTTCCCTTCTAATCCTTTTGAAGTTGCTAAAGAAGAAGCTACTGAATAATCCTGACAAGGAAAACCTCCAACTAATAAGTTAAAGTCCGGAAGCGTTGTCTTATCTACATCTTCAATATTATAATTTGTAGTATCTTTTCCATTATTGTCTAAACGCTCACCGAAATGATACACATAGCAATCATGTGCATATTGTGTAGTCTTTTCTGATGGTTCCCACTGACTGAACCAAACAGTGTCCCATTTTTCATTCTTTTTAAAATCATCCAATGTTTTAATATTATTGAGTCCACAGCGAAAACCACCTACACCTGCAAATAATTCGCAAACTGTTTTCTTCACTATATTACACCTCATTTATTTTTGTACTCGAACATATGTTCTATTTATATAATAACTCATTTCTTTACATTTGTAAAGATCTATATCAAAATATTTTAATTTTATTATTCTTTAAACTGTTTATCTAACTGTGATAATATATAACTATTATTTAACCAAAAACACTGTTTCGTAAGCCTCCGCCCATCAGGTAACTCATATGTATCTTGTGCATTTCGTCCATGTGGTCTTACATGACATACTCTGTTTTCTGATATTTTAGGAAGATTACTACAATTTTTCCCATTCTTTACTTCTATCTTTAAACCATTCTTTATCAATTGTTTTGTTTTTTCCCACACGACTTTTACTTCCTTTTCAAGATCATCGTACGGTATATTCCAAAATTGACATCCCTTTAATCTTAATTCATCATTGTCGTCATATTTATACACAACAAATAAAAACTTTGTTTCTCTCAAATAATTTCCAAATGTAGAATCATCCCACTCTTCTTCTATCAACTCTTTAAATTTAAAAATCGGGAATGACATATTTTCTTTTATTCTATTATTTTTATTAATACGTATTGTTTTGATTACAATATTAGCTTTTTCGAATTCTTCTGCATGATTACCTTTAATACCTAACATACGATAAGTCAACATTGCATCTAAATTTTTTGGTTTTTTATCTTTATATGGAATCTGAAATTTATCACATAATTCATGAACTGTATTATCCCGATATTGCTCAATTTTGTGAATTACATAATCTTCAAAGGATTCTTCTGTTTTTTCCTTAATAATAGATTCATATGTATTTTTTCCCGGAATAATATAATGATTCAAAATATATGTCATATATGAAGTTTTAAAAGAAAATGCACGTGGCTTCGCAAGTTCATCACTATATGGCTGTTTTCTTCTATTTTTCGAAGTAGCAGCCTTAGGCGCTGCTCCTAGATAAAGAGTATCCGCTTCTGATAATTCATGAGCTTTTCCATCTTTAATCTTCTGTTTTATCACTTCAAAATCCTGTTTTATGATCTTGATATCTTCTTCTGGTGGCGTAAATAAATTAACATATCCAATTTTATAATCTAATCTATTTTCTATTTCTTTTTGGTACAGATAATATACTAATAAAATTAATCTTGCTTTTTGCCACATATGGCTATCTTCAAATTCTTCATTCACGACTTTAAAATAATCGATCATCGTAAGTATCAACCGTTCTTTAGCTGAAAATGAACCATTCTTATTTTGTTTATAAGGAGTAACTTTTAATTCTACTCCTGCTTTATCAAAATCAGGTCTTGCATCATTGTTCGCCGGATAGTGAAAATATCTTTCTTCTATAATTTCACCCAAGCCACCTTTTCGTTTCTTGTCTTCATGTTTAATCTCGTATGCTTCAGTTTCTCTAACAACATTTGATTTTTTCATATCATCTTGATCACATACATCTTGAAATGTCATTCCAATCAATTTCTTCCCGTATGCTTCAATTGATTTTGGATCTGTTTCATCATATTCCAACATTCTATCATCTACCATTATATTTCCTCATCATCCATATCACCAATCTTTATATCAAATATGGTTTCTTCAATCACTCGTATACATTCATCTGGATTTTTCAAAATATCTTTACCCCAAAAATGCAGTACTGTCCAACCCATATAATTTAAAGTTTGATCTTTTTCTCTGTCTCTTTGTATATTACGTTCAATCTTTTTAATCCAATAATCAGGATTTTTTCCTTTTGCTAACTTTGCCTTTAATGTGTCCCAATCTTTTCCGTGAAAAAATTCACTATCACAAAAAATTGCTATTTTATACTTTGTGAGTACAATATCTGGTCTTCCTGGTAATTCTTTATAATTTTTACGATATCGATATCCTTTATTCCATAGGGCTTTACGGAGCGCAACTTCAATACTTGTATCTTTGCCACGTATCCTGCTCATATTTCTATGACTCTTTTCGCTTACCTCTCCATGGAATCGAGGTTCTTTTTCTGACATAAACCTACATCACCTAAATAAACAATTTATATTCTATTTTATACTATAATATTTAAAAAGGCACACACCCCATAATGGATGTGTGCCACAAAAAATAAATTCTATTCAATTAATTCCCAAACAGAATTATTTCAACTGTGCAGCAACCTCAGCCGCAAAGTCTTCTTCTTTCTTTTCAATACCTTCACCAGTTTCAAAACGAACGAATCCTTTGATTGTAACATTAGCTCCGTTTGCTTTAGCAACCTGTTCTACGTATTTTCCAACTGCCTGTTTTCCGTCTTCAGCTTTAACATAAGCCTGATCTAACAGACATACTTCTTTTAATTCTTTGTTCAGACGTCCAACGATCATCTTTTCGATGATGTTTTCTGGTTTGTCTGGGTTTTCGTTCATAGCCTGAACTTTTAAGATTTCTGTTTCATGCTCGATGTAATCTTTAGAAACTTCATCTCTGCTTGTGTATTTTGGAGAAATAGCTGCAACCTGCATTGCTACGTTTTTAGCCATCTCTTTGATCTCGTCGTTAACTACGTCTGTAGCAACTTCTACTAATACACCAATCTTACCACCAGCGTGGATGTAAGATGCAACAAATCCGTCTGCTGCAGATACTTTAGCGAATCTACGGATGTTTAAGTTCTCTCCGATAACAGCGATCTTACCATCTAATGCTTCTTTAACAGTTTTTCCAGCTTCTGCTTTAGATTCTTCTGCTAAGAATCCTTCGATATCAGCTGCTTTTGTTGTAAGAGCCTGATCAGCTACTTCTGCTACATATGTTCTGAATGTATCATTCTTAGCTACGAAGTCTGTTTCAGAGTTAACTTCAACGATTGCTGCTTCTTTTGCATCTTCAGATACTGCTACTGCAACAAGTCCTTCAGCTGCGATACGTCCAGCTTTCTTTGCTGCTTTTGCAAGACCGTTTTCTCTTAAAAATTCAACTGCTGCGTCCATGTCTCCTTCTGTCTTTGTAAGAGCTTTCTTACAATCCATCATTCCGGCACCAGTCATTTCTCTTAATTCTTTTACCATTGCTGCTGTGATAGCCATGATTCTTTTTCCTCCTAAATTGAAAGTGTGAATAAATTATTCAGCGTCTTCTGCAACTTCTTCAGAGTCTGCATCGATTCCCTGGTTTGCTTCGATAACTGCATCAGCCATAGCAGATGTGATCAGTTTTACTGCACGGATCGCATCATCGTTTCCTGGGATGATATAATCTAATTCTTCAGGATCGCTGTTTGTATCTGCGATTCCAACAAGAGGAATTCCTAAAGTATGTGCTTCCTGTACACAGATGCTTTCTTTCTTAGGGTCTACAACGAAGATCATGTCTGGAAGTCCACCCATTTCTTCGATTCCACCTAAGTTCTTCTGTAATTTGTCTTTTTCTTTGTTAAGTTCTAAAACTTCTCTCTTTGGAAGTACGTCAAATGTTCCGTCTTCTTCCATCTCTTTGATCTTTTTCAGTCTAGCGATTCTAGATTCGATTGTCTTGAAGTTAGTCATCATTCCACCTAACCATCTCTGGTTTACGTAGAACATTCCGCAACGTTCTGCTTCAGCCTGAATAGAATCCTGAGCCTGTTTCTTTGTTCCTACGAACAGAATCTTTCCACCCTGTGCTACACAATCTTTTACTGCGTTGTAAGCATCGTCAACCATTCCTACAGATTTCTGTAAGTCGATGATATGGATACCATTACGCTCTGTGTAGATGTATGGTGCCATTTTAGGGTTCCATCTTCTTGTCTGATGTCCGAAATGTACACCTGCTTCAAGTAACTGTTTCATTGAAATAACGCTCATTTTAAATCTCCTTTAGTTTTTGCTTCCGCTATTTTCATCGTTCTGACAAACCTCTTGGGCACTTACCAGAATTCCAATAGCGTGTTTATTTTTACCTATGACAGTATATCAAACCTTGTCCTTCTTTGCAAGAACTTTTTCTTTAATTCTAAAAGAATTAATCAAGCTTTGTGATCTCGTCAAATATAAAGTCATTCACTACTTTAATATATGTTCCTTTCATACCAGAGGATCTTGTCTCAACAACTCCGGCACTTTCTAGTTTCCTTAATGCGTTTACGACAACGGATCTTGTGATCCCGAATCTATCTGCGATCTTACTTGCAACTAAGACTCCTTCATTGCCTTCTAATTCTTCTAAGATATGGATCACTGCTTTGTGTTCTGTGAAGGATAATGTACTGATCGCGGAATCAACGATTCCTTTCTTTCTTCGTTCCTGTTCCACTTCTTCGCTTACAGATCTTAACATTTCAAGTCCGACAACGGTTGTTCCATATTCCGCTAAGATAATATCATCAATGGAATAATTTTCTCTCTGGCGGTACATAAATAATGTTCCGAATCTCTCTCCTGCGATATCGATCGGTGCGATGATCGCATAGTAATCATCAACGTCTGACTCAAATCCAAGTGTGGAAAGGCTAACATTTTCATTGGTGGAAAGAATCGTTAATAGTCTTTCATTTAATGAAAAATCAACATAATCTTTGACATTTCCTGAGATCAGCTGATGAAGCACTTCGATGTGGTCTGCTTCATTTTTACCTAAGATCTTTCCTTTTTTACTGATGACAAGGACGTTTGAATTCATTACTTCTGTCAGAACTTTACAGATATCGTTAAATACAACTTTCTGTGAATTGTTATTATGAAGTAATTTATTGATCTTTCTTGTTTTATCTAGTAATTGTATACTACTCATCTATATTTTTTCTCCTTATTTTGACACTGACTCCCCAGAAGTCTCTTTCTCTTTTGCATCTTCTGGCATGCTGCATACGAATCCACATTCCTTGCTAGAGCATACAAGCTTCTTACCTTTTTCGATCATATAGCTTCCGCATTTTTCACATTTGACTGTGGATGGTTTCTGCCATGACATAAATTCACATTCCGGATTATTTTCACATCCGTAATATTTTCTTCCTTTTTTCGTTTTCTTTAAGACGACTTCTCCGCCGCACATCGGGCATGGGATTCCGACTTTTTCAAAATGTGGTTTTGTATTTCTGCATTCTGGGAATCCAGGGCATGCAAGGAATTTCCCATATGGTCCGTACTTCACGACCATATTTCTTCCACATTCATCGCAGATAACGTCTGTGACTTCGTCTTCGATCTTGATTTTCTCTAATTCTTTTTCTGCATTCTTCACTGCGATCTCAAAGTCTGGGTAGAAGTTTTCAATGACGGATTTCCAATGGACTTTACCTTCTTCTACCATATCAAGCAGGCCTTCCATCATCGCTGTGAAGTTCACATCGACAATACTTGCGAATGCTTTCTTCATCATGTTGTTGACTGCTTCTCCAAGCTCTGTGACGTATAAGTTCTTCTTTTCTTTGACAACATAACGTCTTGCTGTGATCGTTGAGATCGTTGGTGCGTAAGTACTTGGACGTCCGATTCCAAACTCTTCTAGTGTCTTAACTAAAGATGCTTCTGTATAATGAGCTGGTGGCTGTGTAAAATGCTGTTTTGGTTCTAAATCATTTAATGTAAGTTTGGTATCTTCATCGATGGATTTTAACATTACATTTCCTTCGGATTTCTCGTTGTTAATGTTATATACAGATAGGAATCCATCGAAGGCGATCTTGCTTGCGGATGCATTAAAACGATAATCTCCGGCAGCGATCTTTACAGATGTATTCTCGTATTTGGCTGGTGCCATACGGCTTGCCATGAAACGGTTCCAGATCAGCTGGTATAAACGGAACTGATCTCTTGATAGTTCATCTTTGATGCTTGCTGGTGAATTTGTCATGTAGGTTGGTCGGATGGCTTCATGTGCATCCTGTACTTTCTTGTCGTCTTTCTTGGCGACAGTTCCTGTTCCAACGAACTCGGCTCCATAAGCTTCTTTGATATATTCTTTCGCTGCTGCATCGGCTTCTACAGAGATGCGTGTGGAATCTGTACGTAAGTATGTGATCAGACCGACGGTTCCCTGTCCTTTGATATTGACACCTTCATATAACTGCTGTGCGATACGCATTGTTTTCTGTGGTGCGAAATTTAACTTGCTGGATGCATCCTGCTGAAGAGTACTTGTCGTAAATGGAAGTGGGCTCTTCTTTAATCGTTCTGTGACTTTCACTCCTTCGACGGTGAATTCTTTTCCTTTTAAATAGGATAAGATCTCATTCATCTCTTCTTCGCTGTGGATCTCGATCTTCTGTTCTTTATTGCCAATCAGTTTGGCTTCTAATGGCTTTTTGCTTCCTTTGACATCTAATAAGGCTTCTAAGGACCAGTATTCCTGTGGAATAAACAGATTGATCTCTTCTTCTCTGTCACAGATCAGGCGTAGAGCTACGGACTGAACTCGTCCAGCACTTAAACCTCGTTTGATCTTTGCCCAGAGGATCGGACTGATCTGGTATCCTACGATTCGGTCCAGAACACGTCTTGCCTGCTGTGCATCGACTAAATTCATATCAATGTCTCTTGCGTGTTTAATGGAGTCTTTGACAGCTGTTTTTGTGATCTCATTAAATGTGATTCGACTGTAGTTTTTGTTCTCCAGTTTTAATGCGTAATATAAATGCCATGAGATGGCTTCTCCTTCACGGTCCGGGTCAGTCGCGAGGTATACTTTGTCTGCTTTTTTTACCGCTTTACGAAGAGCTGCTAATACTTCACCCTTCCCACGGATCGTAATGTACTTTGGTTCAAAGTCATTCTCGATATCTATTCCTAAGGTACTCTTTGGCAGATCGCGAACATGCCCGTTGGACGCGATCACTTCGTAATTCCTGCCCAGGAACTTTTTGATTGTTTTGGCTTTCGCCGGTGATTCGACGATAACTAGATATTTTGGCATATAGTATTACCCCTTGTTTACATTTTTTTGATATATAAGTTCTGATGGATCTGTTTGATATATCCTTTCGCTTCTAATTGAAATAAAGCTTGGATCACTTCTTCATAAGAATCTTGGGATGTACTTAAGATCTCATCAATATATTTCGGTTTCAAACTCAACATATCATACACCCTTTTTTCTGCCTTTGCAAGAGATTTTGCACTATGCTTTGGAAATTTTCGTGAAAATCCCGTGAATTCTGAAAATTCTGTTAAAATATCGTCGACATTTTCAACTAATTTTGCTCCTTGTTTGATCAATCCATGACACCCTTGACAATGTTTGTCTGTGATCATTCCGGGAACCGCGAACACTTCTTTGTTCTGATCAAGCCCGCAATCCGCCGTGATCAGCGATCCGCTCCTTGCTCTGGCTTCTGTGACGAGGATTCCATCACTTAATCCACTGATGATTCGGTTCCTTTCTGGAAAATGCCATTTGAGCGGTTCACTGCCTGGCGGGTACTCAGAAATAACTGTCTGATTCGCATACATGTCATAAAATAACTGAAAATTTTCTTTTGGGTAAATGAGATCGATCCCACATCCTAAAACCCCAACAGCCTGTCCTTTTTTGTCGATTATTTCACGGTGAACCGTCCCATCTATGCCCCTTGCGAGTCCACTTACAATCTGTACGCCTTGCTGAGCCAGCTCTTTTGCGAACTTTTTTGAGATTTCGAATCCATAAGTTGTCGGATATCTTGATCCAACGATCGCTATTGACAGTTCTTTTTCTTCATATGGCTGACCTTTTTGAAAAATCCCATACGGAGCATCGTAGATCTTTCTTAATCGATTCGGGTAAGCAGCTTCTTTTTGAATGATAAAACGGATATTTTCACGATGTAGGGCTTCATAGCCTTTCTTGATCGCTGTTTCATCTCTTGAATGGACGAAACGATCGTATTCAAGTTGTGTCATGTGTTCTTTTAAGATTTCTGGATTGATCTTATAGAGTTCTTTTGGATGAATGAAGATATCCATCAATTCTTTTTGCTTCTTGATCGGCAATAGAACTTTGCCGCATAGCCAGTACCAATATAATTTATCTTCCATATTCAAGCACCTCTTTGATAAATCTTGTATTTCTGAAGGTCATAGCTTCCATCAGGTGGATCGGTTTGATTTCTGATTCATTTTCCATAAGCATGATCGTCAGTGCTACTTTTAAAATCTTATCCATTCCTCGCCTTGTGATCCTGCCAGATTGATAGGCGATATCTAAAATCTCTTTGCATTCTTTGGATAAATGAAGGAGCTTGTTTAACTGTATGTGGCTTAAATGGCTGATATCACTGCATTGATAGTTTTTTAATAACTTTTTTTCTCTTTGGATGGTTGTTTCGATGCGTTCTTTGATCTGATCGGATGTTTCTTGACCCTCTTTTTGTATCTTCTGTGTATCAGCCTCTTTTTTACTTAGACATAGGACCATGTCAAAACGGTCTAAGATCGGACCGGACAATTTCTTTAGATAACGCTTTTTTTCATGATAAGTACATCGGCAGATCCCATCTTCCAATCCATAACCGCAAGGACATGGATTCATGGTGGCGATCAATTGAAAGTCTGCCGGAAACTTGTGGTAGATCCCATTTCTGGTGATATCGATCGTTCCATCTTCCAATGGCTGTCTGAGTGCTTCGATACATTCTGTTTTAAATTCCATAAATTCGTCCAGAAATAAAATGCCATGATGTGCTAATGTGATCTCTCCTGCCGTCGGCGTCTTGCCGCCTCCAAGGAATGCAGCTTTCGGGATCATTGGATGTGGCTGGCGAAATGGTCTGGTATCATCTTCTAAATACCGTGGAATTCCAGTGGCATCATAGATTGCCTGAACTTCCATCTTCTCTTCTTTTGATAGTTGTGGGAGAATGGTCGGGATCCTTCTGGCTGCCATTGTTTTTCCTGAACCTGGGGAACCAATGATCAATAGATGATGTCTTCCAGTGACCGCGATCTCCATCGCTCTTTTTAAATGTTGTTGTCCGATGATGTCACTGAAGTCTTCTTCTGACTCTTCCTTTTGATAAGTTGTTGCACTTCTGCAACTTTTTTGATGATATGTTCCATGAAAATAGTCCAGGACATCCTGTAAACTGTCCATAAATACCACTTCGATATCTTCGATCCCTCTTAGAGAATTCTCATCTTCACTTGCCGCAAAGAACTTGTGAATTCCTTGTTTTCTTGCTTCTAAAACGATCGGAAGGCAGTTTCCTACACCTCTGATCTTGCCGTTTAGTCCTAATTCCCCCATGATACAGATGTCATCTAACTTGCTTGCATCGATTAAATTCAGGCATCCTAAAAAGGCCACGGCGATTGGGAAATCGAACGCGGTTCCGTTCTTTCTTATATTGGCTGGGGATAAATTAACGGTGATCTTCATCGACGGTAAGGGATGGCCGATGGAGCGCAGTGCTGATGCAACCCGCTCTTTTGCTTCCATGGATTCTTTGGAAAGATAGCCTACCATTGTAAAATATGGCAGGCCGTTTCTGATCTCTACTTCTACGTGGATGAGCTTTCCGCTCACTCCACTGACGATTCCTGTAATTACTTCCTGATAAATAATACTCAACTCCTTCTCTTCTCAAAAAGGAAGCTGGTTTCAAAATGATATGGTTAGTTTATCACAAAAGTAATATTTTTACAATCTTGTTTATTCAAAACAATTGTGATTATTTTAATAATTTCTTTAATTCACTCATAAATGTGTTCACATCTTTGAATTCACGGTAAATGGCTGCAAATCTTACGTATGCAACTTCATTTAAATCCTTTAATTTGTCCATGACCATCTCTCCGATCACAGATGTTTCAACTTCTCTTGTTCCCATGTTATAGATCTTTGTCTCGATCTCATCGATCGCTGCTTCGATCTGCCCCATGGATACTGGGAGTTTGTGACAGGATTGTACGATTCCATTCCGAATCTTGTTTCGATCGTAGAGTTGTCGTGTCTTGTCTTTCTTGATGACACTCAACGGTTCTGTCTCTATCTTCTCATAAGTTGTAAAACGTTTTCCGCATTCGTCACATTGTCTTCTTCTACGGATCGCATTGTTGTCTTCTGCCGGTCTGGAATCTACGACTCTGGAATTCTCACTTCCACAATATGGGCATCTCATCTTCTTGTACCTCCGTGTTTTTACTGCTTGAAGTATATCATTTTTTTTGTAGAAAAGAAAGCTTTTCTTTTATTTCAGGCATTCTTTTTCGTTGATATCGACTAGAATCGTATCTCTGCCGATCCTTACAATGCATTTGTAGGGGATTTTGTAAACTTTATTCTTGCCAACGCATATGAGCATCTTCGTTGTTTTGGGAACGATCAGATAACAGATCTTACCCGTATGGATTTCAAATTCGAGGTCTAGGACAAAGCCTAAACATTCTCCTGTATTACAATTGATCACATCTTTTTGCCGAAGTTCGAGAAATTTCATGTCAGGAATCCTTTTTCTTCCTATTATAATAGTATTCTTTTTTTCCATGAATAGAAGCAGAAAAAAGCAGGAGATTCTGATCTCTCGAATCTCCTGCTTCTTTATTATTATAATGATATAAAGAAAGATTAAGCTTCTTTCTTTGGTGCTGGTTTCTTAGGAACTAATTTCTTTCCTGTAATGATTCCTTTTGGACATTTACCTGCACATAATCCACAACCTACACATTTATCATAATCGATCTGTGCGATGTTGTTTTCAACTTTGATCGCTCCAAGTTTACATACTTTTTCGCATGCTTTACATCCGATACATCCTGCTTTACATACAGACATAACGTTTTTACCGAATTCTTTAGAGCTGCACTGTACTCTTGTTTTCTTGTTTTCTGGTACAAGGTCGATCAATGCTTTTGGACATGTTTCTGCACATTTTCCACATCCTACACATGCTTCTTCATCGATGTGAGCGATTCCGTTCACGATAGAGATCGCATTTTCTGGACATACTGCTGCACAGCTTCCAAATCCCATACATCCAAATTCGCATCCTTTTGGTCCTGCACCTGGTACGTTCATCGCTTCGATACAGCTCTGAACTCCTGAGTACTGGTATTTGTCAGATGCTTTTTCGCAAGTTCCGGCACATTTTACGAATGCGACTTTCTTCACGAATTCTCCTGCTTCTACACCCATGATCGCACTGATCTTCTCAGCTGCAGCTGCTCCACCAACTGGACAGCCGTTCACTGGTGCTTCTCCATTTGCGATTGCTTTTGCAAGTCCATCACAACCTGCGTATCCACAACCACCACAGTTATTTCCTGGAAGTTCTGCACGGATGGCTACTTCCTTCTCGTCTACAGGAACTTTAAATTTCTCTGAGGCAATTCCCAGTAAGATTGCGATAAGCAGACCGGTTCCTCCGACAACAACCATGGCAAGTAAAATTGCTGATATATTCATCTTCTTTACCTCCTAAATAAGTCCTGAGAATCCGAAGAATGCGATTGCCATTAATCCTGCTGTTAACAGTGTGATAGGCATTCCTTTGAAAGATTCTGGGATGTTGTTGTATTCCATCTTTTCACGGATACCAGCAAGGATAACAATAGCGATCAGGAATCCTAAAGAGATACCGATACCATTGACTACGCTGGCGATGAAACTATAGTCGTTCTGTACGTTTGTTAATGCTGTACCAAGAACTGCACAGTTTGTTGTGATCAGTGGAAGGAATACTCCCAGAGATTCATATAATGCTGGCATAGATTTCTTTAATACCATTTCTACGAACTGTACTAATGCTGCGATTACCAGGATAAATACGATCGTATTTAAGTATGTTAAATCTGTTGGTACTAATAAAAATGTATAAATTAAATTTGTAACTGCTGATGCGATAGTAATAACGAAGAGAACGGCTGCACCCATTCCGGCTGCTGTCTCAACTTTCTTAGAAACTCCAAGGAAAGGACATAAACCAAGGAACTGGCTTAATACGACGTTATTTACCAGCGCTGAACCGATGGCAATTAACAGTAAACTTTTCATCTTAATCCTCCTTATTTGTCATCTACAGTTGTATCAAAAAAGCTTCTGGAACCGCAAGCGCTGTTTCCGCAGTGAGAACAATCTCCGCATCCACCACTCTGTGCTTCTCCGGCTTTTTTAGGTTTTTTGCTCTTAACTTTATTCTGGATTGCTACTAAGCATGCAAGTACGAAGAATGCTCCAGGTGCCAGGATAAAGATTGTGATTGGTTCGTATGCAGATGGCATTACCTGCATTCCGAAGATCTGACCTGCTCCTAATAATTCACGGAATGCTCCTAAAATTGTTAAGGCTACAGTAAATCCAAGTCCCATTCCAAGTCCGTCAAAGAAGGAGTTGATCGGTCCGTTCTTTGCTGCAAAGGATTCTGCACGTCCAAGGATGATACAGTTTACTACGATCAGTGGGATGTATAATCCTAATGCATCGTTAACTGCTGGAACATATCCCTGTAATAAGAACTGTACGATTGTTACCAGAGATGCGATAACTACGATATATCCTGGGATACGTACACGATCAGGGATGACATTTCTTAATGCTGAAATGATCATGTTAGAAAACATTAATACGGCTGTTGTTGAAAGTCCCATTCCTGCACCGTTGATCGCAGATGTTGTTACTGCTAATGTAGGACACATACCTAACATTAAGACGAAGGTAGGGTTTTCTTTTACGATACCATTAATCAATCGTTCCATTGGATTTGGTTTCATGTTTAATTACCTCCCTTCAGGCTCTTTGAATATGCAACACAGCTGTTAACTGCACTTGTGACAGCACGGCTTGTGATCGTTGCACCACTGATGGCATCTACTTTAGAATCATCGTTCTTGCCAGATCCATCTTTTACAACTTCAAATTTGTCTGCTTTTTTGTTTTTAAAGTTACTCTTGAATTCTGGTTCTTTGGCTTTCATACCTAAACCAGCTGTTTCGCTGATGGATAATGTTTCATAACCATTGACTGTTCCATCATCTCTAACACCTACAGATAAAGATACATCTCCACCGTATCCTTCTGGGTTTGTTACAGAGAATACGTATCCAAGTTCTTTTCCGTTTTTGTCAACTGCTTTTACAACTTCAGAAATCGTGTTCTGTCCAAGATCATTTTTCTTTAAGACAGCTGCTACGTCTTTCTGGTCTAATTTTACTGTATCGAATTTCGCTGCATCTTTGAATACGGCTTTGTAAGCTTCCTGTTTTGTCTTTTCTTCCTGTGCGGCGATCGGTGCTTTTGTTACATTATATACGATACCTAAAAGGAGTCCTGCAATTAATGTGATCACACATAATTTGATACAATCCATTACGAGATTCTTATTCATTGCTCTTACCTCCTTTTTTTACGATTCCAAATGGAGTTGGTACTGTCACTCTCTCGATCAGTGGAACTAATAAGTTTGCAATGATGATTGAGTAAGATACACCTTCTGCCATTGGTCCGAACAGACGGAATAATCCAGTTAAAATACCAAGAACGATCGCATAGATGATCTTTCCGTTCTTTGTAATTGGAGATGTTACGTAGTCTGTTGCCATGAAGATCGCACCTAACATTAATCCACCACTGAAGATCTGTGCTGCCATGTAAGATAGATCAAATCCATGACCACCGAAGATCAGTACGAAGATTGCTACAACTGCAACGTAAACACATGGGATAATCGGAGAGATGACTTTCTTAAATACTAAGTATGCTCCACCGATGATCAGTAATAATGCAGATGTTTCACCAATTGTTCCAGGAACGAATCCTAAGAATGATTTCATAACATCTACGCTTTTTCCCTGTTCCATAACAGCAAGTGGTGTTGCTGTTGTTACACCATCATATGTAAATGTTGTCATTCTTGCTGCAAATGAAATCATTAAGAAACATCTTGCACCAAGGGCTGGGTTCATAAAGTTCTGTCCCAATCCACCGAACACCTGTTTTACAACGATGATCGCGAAGATTCCACCAAGGATCGGCATCCAGAATGGTGCTCCTGATGGTAAGTTTAATGCAAGTAACAGTCCGGTCAATGCCGCACTTAAGTCACCTACAGTGATTGGCTGTTTCATAAGTTTCTGGTAAATATACTCAACGACAACACAGGTAGCAACAGAAATTGCAACTGTCAGTGCCGCAGATGCTCCAAAGATATAGATACCAAAAATTGTAGCGGGTAGTAATGCGATGATAACATCTAACATAATCTTTTGTGTTGAGCCGTTATCTCTTACATGAGGGTTGGCTGACACATGATATAATGTTTCGCTCATATGTATCTCTCCTTTATTTCTTTCTACGGTTAGCTAATACCTGTTTACGACCTGTCTTCATGGACTGTGCAAGGTTACGTTTTGCTGGACATACAAATGAACAAGATCCACACTCAACGCATTCTGCTCCATAAAGTTTCTCAAACTCGTCAAACTGATTATGATCTGCTAATACAGATAATTTTGCTGGCATCAGCTTCTGTGGACAGACGCTTACACATCTTCCACAACGAATACAATTGCTTGGTTGGTTCGCAGCAACTTCATCTTTTGTGAATGCTAAGAAGCATGAGAATGTTTTGACAGCTGGTACATCTGTTGTAAACATTGCCATACCCATCATAGGTCCACCAGAAATGATCTTCTCAGGCTGTGTCTTAAATCCACCGGCTGCTTCGATCAGTTCCTGTACGTTTGTTCCTGTACGTACTTTAAAGTTGCTTGGATTCTTGATCGCATCTCCAGTAACTGTCACAACACGTTCGTATAATGGTTTACCATCTTTGACAGCTTCTTTGATCGCTACGATCGTAGCTACGTTATCTACGATGCATCCTGCATCTGCTGGTAACATGCTGGAGTTGATGCTTCTTCCTGTTGTTGCATAAATCAAAGAACGTTCTGCACCCTGTGGGTATTTTGTCTTTAATGTAGCAACGCTGATTCTTGCATCACCTTTTACTAATGCTTCTACTTTAGCAATTGCATCTTTTTTATTATCTTCAATACCAATGATACCTTTTGCTTTTGGGAACATATCAAGTACGATATTTAATCCTTCAATTAAAAGTTCTGGTGTCTCCATTAAGATGCGGTAGTCACCTGTGATATAAGGTTCACACTCAGCTCCATTTACGATGATATATTCGATCGCATCTGGATCTTTTGGCGCTAATTTCACATGTGTTGGGAATCCGGCTCCACCAAGTCCTACGATTCCAGCTTCTTTGATCGCTGCTAAAACATCATCTTTAGACATCTGATCATAAGGTTTTGCCTCAAAGGCAGCCTCTTTGAATTCTCCATCATTCTCAATTACGATAGAGTTAACTTTTGCTCCGGCTGGAGTCATTCTTGGCTCGATCGCCTTTACAGTTCCTGAAACAGAGCTGAAAATATTCGCGGATACAAATCCTCCAGCTTCTGCCACCTTCTGGCCTACTAACACCTGGTCTCCCTTGCTAACGATTGGCTGTGCAGGAGCTCCGATGTGCTGACCTAAAGGTAAAACAACATCTCCTTTTGGCAGGTATTCGGTGATTGGTGAATTCTTTGCAAATTCTTTACCATCTGCCGGATGAACACCGCCGCTAAATGTAAACAATGCCATTTTAAGCCTTCCTTTCTTCTTTACATTTTTTTCCATTGCGAAAAAAAAGAGTTCTCATAAAATGAAAACTCCTTTGAACACAAGACTTATAATATCATAGTCTCTTTTATTTTTCAATGTTTTTTTAACAATTTCTTTGCATTTGCATACAAAAAATATATATTTTTCTTCAGATTTTCTTAAGATTCTGAAATAATTTACAATTCTGGCTTTTATATTCTATCATTTACGGATCTGTCCATTTCCATAAATAATAAATTTGCTGGTTGTCAGTGCATCTAATCCCATTGGTCCTCTAGCATGAATCTTCTGGGTACTGATTCCGATCTCTGCTCCAAATCCAAATTCAAATCCATCAGTAAATCTTGTGGATGCATTAACATAAACGGCTGCTGCATCGATCTGATTTAAGAATTCCTGTGCATTCTGGTAAGAATCTGTGACGATCGCTTCCGAATGCCCCGTATTGTAATGATTGATATGTGCCACTGCTTCGTCAAAGCTATCGACAGTTTTCACAGAAATGATAGAATCTAAGTATTCTGTTCCCCAGTCTTCTTCTGTTGCAGGGATGACCTGGTCATTTAAAGCACAAACTCTCTCATCTCCACGTACCTGTACTCCTTTTTCTAATAAAGCATCGATGATCGCTGGACCGTGACTCTCCAAGATGTTCTTATGTAATACTAAAGATTCACATGTATTACATGTTCCAAGTCTCTGTGTCTTTGCATTGATGATGATGTTAACTGCCATATCTTTCTGGGCAAATTCATCTACGTATACATGACAATTTCCTGTTCCTGTCTCGATCACTGGCACTGTAGAATTCTTTACAACACTCTGAATGAGTCCTGCACCACCTCTTGGGATCAGAACATCTAAGTATTCATTTAACTGCATCATCTTTGTAGCTGTCTCACGGCTTGTATCTGTCAGCAGCTGAATGCTGTATTTTGGCATATTGCAGGATTCTAGTGCACTCTGGATCACATTTGTGATCGCAAGATTTGAATTGATCGCATCACTTCCACCACGAAGAAGGCATGCATTTCCTGTCTTAAAACATAGTGCAAATGCATCTGCTGTTACGTTTGGTCTTGATTCGTAGATGATACCGACAACTCCTAATGGTACTGTTTTCTTACCGATCAAAAGTCCATTCGGTGTTTTCTGCATATGTTCTACAGAACCAATTGGATCATGTAGTTCAGCTACCTGACGAAGTCCTTCTGCCATTGCTTCAATACGGTCAGGATTCAGGGATAAGCGATCGATCAACGCTTCGCTCATATCATTGCTTTTTGCATTCTCTACATCTTTATAATTCTCACTTAAGATATATTCCTGATTCTGTACCAGACATTTGGCTGCTTCTCTTAATACTTCATTCTTATCTTCAATCCCTGCTTTTCCAAGAATTATCGATGCTTCTTTTGCCTGTTTTCCTAGTTGTTCTAACATTACGAATGCCTCCTTTTCGGTGCGGTTTGCATCTATCTCCATCTGTTTTATCTGCTCTAGTTTAATCCTTTTGGTTTTAATGGAGTGATCGATCCATCTTCATTTTTGATACTTACATTATTAAGCTGTGCTCTTAAGTTTGCACGAACAGACTGGATGTATTCATGTCTTAACTTTCTCTGTTCTTCTTTCTGTTCTGGTGTTAACCCAATGGATTTATCCAGATTGTATAATTCATTAATTCTTTGAATATCTTTTTCTTTCATCTGTAATATTTCCTTTCTATATAATACATTATTTTATCTTATTATGCCTTAAAATATGGGCGTTCTGTTAAATATTTCTTGAAATCAAAGTCTGGTCGTTTGTGTGCTAAGAATAATGTTCCGATCTCTTCTCCTGCAACAACTTTATTGACATTATTTAAATTATTGCTGTTTACGATCACCATATCTGCCCCAGCATCTGTTACGATATTGGCTGCTGCGATCTTTGTTTCCATTCCGCCAGTTCCGACCTTAGTTACAGCTCCTTTTGCCATTCTTCCAATCTTTTCATCTAAGACTGGTACTTCTGGGATCAGTTTGGCCAGTGGATTCTTGTGTGGATCATCCGTATAAAGTCCGTCAATATCTGTCAGGAGGATCAATAGATCACCTTGTACAACCGCAGTTACGACTGCAGATAAGGTATCATTGTCACCAAACTCGATCTCTTCTGTCGATACCGTATCGTTTTCATTTACGATCGGGATCACGCCGAGTTTTAGTAATTCTTCAAATGTATTCTTGGCGTTATATCTTCTCTCGTCATTGAGCATCGTCTCTTTTGTGATCAGAATCTGTGCAGATCCCTGATTGTATTCAGCAAACAGTTTCTGGTAGATCATCATTAACTGTCCCTGTCCTACAGCAGAACATGCCTGCTTCATCGGAAGGGATGTCGGACGGTTTTCTAATCCCAGGGCTTTAAATCCTACACCGATTGCTCCTGAAGATACCAGGATCACGTCTTTTCCGCTGTTATGTAAGTCTGTTAAAACACGGACTAATTTCTCTAATCGGAATAAATTGATGTTTCCTGTTGCTTTATGGATCAAAGAAGATGTACCTACTTTGACGATGATTCTTTGTTTATCTTTTAGTTTTTCACGATTATTCATTTTACATTCACTCCTTGAAAGGTATTTTACACTGTAACGAGGGCTTGTGCAACCTTAATTCCATCCATTGCCGCAGAAGTGATGCCGCCAGCAAAACCTGCTCCCTCTCCGCATGGGTAGATTCCTTTGATATTGCTCTCAAATCCTTGATCTCTCTCGATTCTTAACGGAGAAGATGTTCTTGCTTCAATTCCGCACAAAATCGTATCTTCTCGATTAAATCCTTTGATCTTTGTATCAAAATATTCCATTCCTTCCGAAATCGCTTCACTGACCGGTTCTGGAAGACAGTTTCTTAAGTTTCCAAAACTTGTCAATCCTTTGGTATTCGGTGTGATCTCGCCAAAGGATTCTGTAATCTTTCCTTCTCTGAAATCTTTTAATGTCTGAACCGGGATTCTTCCTTTTCCTTCGCTAAAAGCTTTTTCTTCCCATTTCTGCTGAAATCTTACGCCTGCTAATGCGTCATTTCCATCAAAATCCTCTGGTGTAACACTTGCGATGATCGCACTGTTGGAATTCTTTGCTGCTCGATCGTGATTGCTCATTCCATTGACCGTCAATCGTTCTGGCTCTGAAGACGCGTTGACCACGAAACCTCCCGGACACATACAAAAGGAATACACACTTCTTCCATTGTTTGCATGATATGTTAGTTTGTATGATGCAGCTGGAAGATCATATTGATCTGCTCCCTTTCCATACTGCGAATGGTCGATCATCTCACGCGGGTGTTCCACACGAAGTCCAATCGCAAAAGCTTTAGGATTCATTTCCAGATCACGATCTGATAAGACCTTAAATGTATCTCTGGCACTGTGTCCCGGTGCTAAGATCGCTGCTTCTGTTTTAATTTCTTCTTTATCATTGATAATCAGCCCTGTTAATTTTCCATCCTGGATCACGAAATCTGTCACTTTCGCCTCAAAACGGACATCTCCTCCAAGAGATCTGATCTCTTCTCTGATCCCTGCAACGACATTTCTTAAAAGATCCGTTCCGATATGTGGTTTATTTTCATATAAGATCTCTTCTGGTGCACCATGTTCTACAAAAGTTTCTAAAACGAATCTATTCCTTCCGAATTTGTCTTTTACTAAGGTATTTAGTTTTCCGTCTGAAAATGTTCCTGCTCCTCCTTCTCCAAATTGTACATTGGATTCAGGATTCAGTTCACCACTCTCCCAGAAATGTTCTACATCTTTCATACGGTTTGTGACATCTTTCCCTCGTTCTAAGACGATCGGATGTAATCCGGCTCTTGCAAGCATCAGTGCTGCAAACAGACCTGCCGGTCCCATTCCGATCACAACCGGTGGATATTTAAATTCCCGTTGATTTTCTGGAAATTCAAACTTCTTTTCTTTTACTGCCATGATATTACGATTCTTGTTCTTTTTGAGGAATTTCTCTTCTTGACCCTTACCTAATGTCACATCAACTGCATACACATAAGATAATTCTTCTTTTTTCCTCGCATCAATAGACCGTTTTACGATCTTGTATTGTTTATATTCTGTATTATGTAATGCTTTTTTTATCTTCTTCTCAAGTGCTGCCTCTTTGTGATCGATCGGCAGCTTGATCTGGTTGATTCTTATCATTGTCTTCCTATCTGGCTTGCAGCGATGTATCCAGATGTAAATGCCCACTGAAGGTTGTACCCTCCGCATGTTCCATCGACATCTAGTAATTCACCGACAACATAAAGCCCTTCTAATAACTTTGATTCTAATGTTCCTTGTATGATTTCTTTTGTGGATACGCCTCCGGCTGTTACCTGTGCCATATCATATCCTTTATATCCTTTGATCTCAACTTCAAAGTGTTGGATCATATCTAAGATCCTGTTAAGATCTTTCCTGGATATCTGAGCAACTGGTTTCCTTGGATCAATCTTTAATCTCAGTAAGATTGCATATACCAGTTTTTTATTTAAAAATCCTTGGAAGAATTCTTCGACTGTCTTATAATTGCAGCTCTTTAAGAATACTTCTGTTGTTTCTTCTAAGGTTACCATCTGTGGCATGAGATTTAAATAGATTTTTACTTTTTTCTTTCTTCTTAATGCTTCGATCGCAAAATGACTGATCTGGAAAATCGGGATCCCTGAAACCCCATATTTTGTAAACTGAACTTCTCCATGTTCTTTGGCGATCAATTCATTATTCGCGTAAACGCTGACATTACTGACATTTCGAACTCCCGAGGTGTCTTTTAAATATTTTCCTTCTGCTTCTAATCCTACCAAAGACGGGAATGTATCCGTGATCTTATGATGAAAGTCTTTGGCAAGCTTGTATCCACTTCCGTTGCTTCCTAAGTTTGGCTGTGCACATCCACCAGTTGCAAGGATCAGATTGCTTGACTGAAAACATTTGTCATTTCCATAGACATAAAATGTGGACTTACGTTTCTCTGCTTTCGTGACTTCAAATTCTGTCAGAATATCCACGTGCAGATGCTTTAATTTCTGTGTCAATGTATCAACAACAGTTGCTGCCTGCAAAGATGCAGGATAATAATATCCATTTTGCTCTGTCACAAGCATTCCGAGAGATTCAAAGAACTGAATGAGATCTTCTAATCCAAATTCCTCGATCATCGGATAGGCAAAGGAAGGTCTCTGCCCTCTGTAGCAATTCTCGTCCATGTAAGCATTTGACAGATTGCATCTTCCATTTCCCGTTGCTAATATTTTCTTTCCTAATTTATCCATCCGTTCAAGCAAGAGAACTTTCTTATGATGACTAGCTGCTGTGATCGCTGCCATCATACCAGAAGCCCCTGCTCCAACGATGATCACATCATATTTCATTCGTTATTTTTCTCCAAATTTTTATTTTAACTACTGTATGATTCCAGAAAATGATATACTTCTTCTCTGTTTTCAAAGATAAAATTCTCTTTCAGCATATTTTTGATGTCTGCTGGCAGATTCTCTTTCTTCATATCTGTATATTCAAAAACTTCTTTGGTCTTATTATTGATCACAGCCAGACTTCCATCAAGAATCTTCAGACTGTACGTTGCTTTAACCTTCTTGACTGCTTTGGTCTGTTTTTTTTCAGCTGTTGTTGTTATCTGAGAACGAACTTCCTTGAGGTTGTCCTTCTTTTCATTTGCTGAGAATGCAAGATAACACATACAGATGCACAAAACTGTGATCACAACCATATATATCATCAAAAATCGATTGATCTTCTTCATAATGCAACCCTCCTTTGGCTATATTGTTACCAAAGATAAGGGAATTTATACAAAAAACCCAAATCATAGCAGATCTGGACTTTTTCTTCCTTTTATAAATGGAAGCCCTTACGATCCTTACAGCAAATGTAATTTCTTTGCTAATCTGACGATCAGATTTCCTTTTGGAATCTTAGTAAGTTCTTCTTCTGTAAATACTCTTAACTTAATGATCGCTGCAAAATAGATCAGTGCTCCAACTGGCACTGCAATGATCACGCAGACCGCAAAGCATACTCGCCCGAATGGAAGAACGCTTTGAACCGCATACTGAATCAAAAAACAGACAACACCCATCACTGCTGCACTTAATGCAGGCTTGATAAATGTCTTTGTGATCTCCTGATGAAAACCTGTGTATTTCTTGATGGAGTGTGCATTTAATAGACACATCACAAGGGAAAATGCCATAGTCGCAAATACCAATCCATATGTTTTACAATCTGTGTATGTTAATAAAAGCCATAATACAACGATATTGACCACAACGGAAATCGCAGAATGTCTGACTGGCACTCTCATCTTTCCCATTCCCTGTAAGATACCATTTGTCAACGTTGACAGACAGTAGAAAATAACAGAAACTGCACCGATCCGAAGCATGGCAGCTCCTAATCCCTTAGCATATGTTGCACCGAAGATCAATCCATTGATCGAACTATTTAACACACCTAGTCCAACCGCACATGGGATCGCGATCATCATCGTAAAACGTATCGCCATCTGGATACTGTCGTTCATATCGTCCTTCTTGCCTAACGCATAAGCTGCAGAAACATTTGGCACGATCGCATTGGAAAGTGCAGATGCCATCGCAACTGGAACGTTGATCAGCACGTTATACTGACCGCTGAACAAACCATAAAATTCTGAAACTACTTTCGCCGTAATTCCTTTTCCTACTAAGATATTACTAAAGATCGTCTGGTCGATCGTTGCACTACAGTTATAGATCGCTGTACTAAAGATAACCGGTGTGATCGTTAATAATAAGATCTTTAAGATATTCCCATAAGATTCAATATATTTTGTACGGTCATGTTTCATCTGAATCTTGACCTTTGGCTGGTATGCACGATAAATGATAGAGCAGAAGATCAATCCTGTTAAAACACCGACTCCTGTACCGATCGCACTACCTGCTGCCCCATGTCTTGCGATCTCATATGTGATCTTGTTAGATGGCAGATATGGTAAGATCAGTACATATGCCATCAAAATACTAAAGATCGCATTCAAGATCTGCTCAATGATCTGGGAAATGGATGTTGGCACCATTGTATTATGTCCTTGAAAATATCCTCTAAGTACTCCAAGAATCCCAGAGAAAAAGATCGTTGGGGAAATGACCTGAAGGGCAAGTGCTGCACCTTTTTGATGTCCGACAAAGGTTGGTGCTCCAAAATATGCGATCATGGACGCGATACCACCAACGACAACTGCATAAACTAATGCTCCATAGAAGATTCTCTGAGCATTGATATATTCTTTCTTCGCAAGTCTTGCAGAAATTGATTTGGATACCGCAAGTGGAATACTAAAGGATGCGATCAACAGAATAATGTTATAGATATTATATGCATAAGAATAGTACCCCATACCTTCTTTGCCGATAATCCCAAACAGTGGACTACGATATAATAATCCGATCACACGGCAGACAATGGATGCTGCGGCTAAGATCATTCCTTGCATTAAAAATGAGTTTTTACTGCTTTTACTCATACTAAACCTCTTTCATCTCTTGTATATTTCGTCTTTGTCAAAATCTCTTCCTGACGTTTTTCCATATCTTTTCGTTCTTCCTCTTCCATATGGTCATATCCAAACAGATGTAACATACTGTGAGCGATCAAAAAGGCATATTCTCTCTCTCGGCTGTGGCCATAATTCTCAGCCTGTTCCCATACCTTGTCCATGGAGATCACGATATCTCCAAGTAGAAATTCACCGCTCTCCGGATCAAATGCCATCGGATCTTCTTCAATCTTTGAGAAATCCGCTGGTTCTTCGTATTCTGCCATTGGAAAAGACAGTACGTCTGTTGGCCGGTCGATCTCTCTTTGTTCTTTGTTGATCGCATGAATCGTTTCATTATCGGTTAGCATTAAATTCACTTCGCACTCATAAGGGCAGTCCACATAATCAATCGCTGCCTCGATCACTTCATGTGCGATCTTCTCATAAGGGATATTGATCTCCCCTTCGTATTCATTCTCGATTATAATACTCATAACATTCCTATCTTCTGTTCTTTTTGTTATTGTTATTCTTATTCTTTTTCGCAGATCTGGCTGCTTCATATTGATCATATGCTGCAACAATCTTCTGTACTAATGGATGTCTGACAACGTCCTTATTGGTAAGCTCACAGACCCCGATCTCCTTAACTTTTCTTAACACTCTTAGAGATTCTTCTAATCCTGAAATACTGTCAAATGGCAAATCTTTCTGTGTTAAGTCACCCGTGATGATCGCTTTGGACCCAAATCCAATACGTGTTAAGAACATCTTCATCTGAGCAGGTGTCGTATTCTGTGCCTCATCCAAGATAATGTATGCATTATCCAGTGTACGTCCTCTCATGTAAGCTAATGGAGCGACTTCGATCAAGCCTTTCTCCATATTCTTCATAAATGCGTCAGCCCCAAGGATCTCATATAATGCATCATATAATGGTCTTAAATATGGATCAACTTTACTCTGTAGATCTCCAGGCAAGAAACCTAGCTTCTCTCCTGCCTCAATTGCTGGTCTTGTTAAAATGATACGGCTGACTTCATCATTCTTAAATGCTGTGATTGCCATTGCCATTGCAAGATATGTCTTACCAGTTCCTGCAGGACCGACTCCAAATGTGATCATCTTATTCTTGATCGCATCGACGTATTTTTGCTGTCCTAAAGTCTTTGGTTTGACTGCTTTGCCTTGGATCGTATGACAGATGACATCTTTATCAAGCTCCAAAAGACTGGGAGATTTCTCTTCCATTGATAACGATAACGCATAGTTTACATTCTGCTCTGTGATCACATTTCCTCGTTTGGATAATTCGAGTAATTCATCGATCACGGAGATTGCATGATTGACTGCCTGCTGTGTTCCAATACATTTTAAATGGTCACCTCTCAGGATCAGACTCACATGCAGTGTTTTTTCGATTTTCTTCATATAGGCATCAAACTGCCCGAATACATTCCCGCCATGTTCTGCCGGAAAATTCATTTCTATTTCAACTGGATTCATCTAATTCTCAGTCTCCTTCTTTGTGTATATTCCTTATGTATTCTACCATCTGTTACAAAGTTTTTCAACCTGAGTGGCAAAATCCATATGGCCTGATTCATAACTTTTATTTATTGCTGCGCTGTTGTTGGTGTGATCATTTCTTCTTGTTTCTTTGTTAATTTCTTGATATTTCGGATCTTTCCGACACTTTCTTCTTTGATGATCGATGCCTTAACTTCATATCGGTTGTTCTTTTTTTTATAATTTCCTTCACAGTGAACGATCTTTGCTCCTGCTTTTGCTTTCTTCATAAGATATCGTTCCAGCTGTTTTTTTAATTTTAACTGTGCTTCTTTTTTTGTCAAGATTTTCTTCTTTGGCCTGTATCTTTCAGTTATCTGCATCGTGATCCCAATGGGCAGATAAAAAGATTTCCCTATCTTTAATGATCTTCTCTTTGTCACAACATTTGTATGATTCTGTCTTTTCTTTTCTGGAAAATCGAATTGATACTGTCCAAAATATAAATTTTTGATGCTCTTTTTCTTGCCTGTGATCAGCTTTTCGTAATATTCCATGGGAATTGAATTGTTGTACACCTCTTTAGTACGCATCACAATCTCTCCGTCCGCTTTGATCTTATCCGTCTGTGTCACGGTAAAATCATCACTGTAGTAATAGATCAATCCAGAAATTAAAGTTGTTCCGCTTTTGACACTGTCCCCAACACTTACAAGCGGTGTTCCACTTTTGACCGCCATTTTTGTAATGATCCCTGATTTATTTGCCACGATATCACATGGTTTCTTTGGATTCTGCTTTGTTTTACGATCTAAAGTTTCTTTTATCTCAATATGCAGTCTTGTTCCCTGAATCGAACAGGATGCCCACGCAATCTCAGCATAATCTTCCCTCAGATGGTCTTCCAATGCATCACAGTCAATCTGGTATTTTAATGTTCCAATATGGTAGTAGTTATCCGTAACATACTTTAATATATCACTTTCTGAATATACTTCTCCTCCAGAAACTGTAATCTCCCATAAAAACTGACTCAGCGAAAGGATCATTAAACCGCACAAACACATGGAAAAAAATAATATTTTACGTTTTTTATGTTCTTTTAAGAAATATGGCAGTCCTTTTTGCCCTTGTAACGCAAGATCAACATTTGCTTTCTCTGCTAATGCTTCCAACATTTGATAAGAACTTCGTCTGATAAAAAACACATAGCCGTCTGATACTGGTTTTAATTCCCACAATACAAGATGATTTTTTGCACAGAGATTCAAAAAACGCTCTGTCTGATATCCTTTGACTTGAAAATACAGCCTTCCAAATATAAAGTGCAGAATTTTAAGCATTTCTCATGCTCCTTTCAAAGAATATCATACATATTCCAGCCTTTTGATCTTTCCTTTGATCTTCATTGATTCCTGTGAGTAAAAATCAACTGCCAGATCACATCCACAAATATTTAATATGACATGATTTCCCTGAATCGAGATCTTATTCTCATCATATGATACGATTCCCCTGTAGTTTTCTATGTATGCTTCACAGTTTCCTGTCAAGGTTATAATGAAATCTCCAAACACCACATCTCTTGGAAGAGAAAGTCCTTTAGCAATCACTTCTTTTGGTTTCTTCTTCATGCAAAACTCCTTTTGTGGCATTTGGTTTAATATATGCCGAAAAAAAGCACCATATACCTGTTCCCAGGTAAATGATGCTTATCTTTTCAATCAAGTAAAAATTATTTAGATTTTCTCTTACGAGCCGCTTCAGACTTTTTCTTACGTCTTACGCTTGGCTTTTCGTAATGTTCTCTTTTACGAATCTCCTGCTGAATTCCTGCTTTTGCACAGTTTCTCTTGAATCTGCGAAGAGCGCTATCTAAAGATTCATTTTCTTTAACGATTACGTTTGACATTCTATTCCCGACCTCCCCTCCAGTCTTGTACTTGTGCATAGGACTGTTTGGGTTTTAATTTTTTGCACTAGATTAGTATATCACATTTTAGATTTTTGTCAACTATGAAATTTGACTTTCTAAAATTTCTTTTACTTTTGCTACTGCTTCTGGAATTCCGGCTGGATTCTTTCCTCCGGCCTGAGCCATATTTGGACGTCCTCCACCGCCGCCTCCAACGCATCCGGCGATCGCTTTGATCAGGTTTCCCGCGTGTGCTCCTGCTTTCTGTGCCTCGTCTGTTACCATGGCAACTAAGAATACTTTTCCGTCTTTCTGGGAAGCAAGGACAATGACACCTTCTCCTAATTTCTCTTTTAAGTTATCTCCAAGTTCACGAAGTCCATTCATATCAACGTCTTCTATAGAAGTTGCAAGAAGTTTCACTCCTTTTACTTCTTCTACCTGATCCATAACATCTCCCAGAGCGTCTTTTGCAAGTTTGCTCTTTAAGGATTCGTTTTCGCTCTTTAATTCTTTTACTTCTGCAAGAAGTGATTCAATTCTTGTCAGCAGTGTTGCTGGTGTAGCTTTTAATGCTTTGGCTGCTTCTTTTAATTCTTCTTCCTGCTTATGGTAGTAGTTAAATACTCCCTGATCTGTCACTGCTTCGATTCTTCGAACTCCTGATGCAACACCAGTTTCAGATAAAATCTTGAATGCTGTGATCGCTCCTGTATTCTTCACATGAGTACCACCACATAATTCTACAGAGAAATCTCCCATGGATACAACACGTACTTCGTCTCCGTATTTCTCTCCAAACAGTGCCATAGCTCCTGTTTTCTTAGCTTCTTCCATAGACATAACTTTTGTCACAACTGGAAGATCCTGAGCGATCTTTTCGTTGACGATCTTCTCAACTCTTGCGATCTCATCATCAGATAATGGTGAGAAATGTGTAAAGTCGAATCTTAAATGTTCCGCATTATTTAAAGATCCTGCCTGCTCTACATGAGTTCCAAGCACTTCTCTTAATGCTTTCTGTAATAAATGAGTTGCACTATGGTTCTTTGCACCTAATGCTCTGTTCTTCTCATTCACTGTAAAGACCGCTTTGTCTCCTACGTTGAATGTTCCTTCGACTACATGTCCAACATGTCCAAACTTACCACCGGATAATTTAATGACATCTTCTACTTCAAAAGATGCATCTCCACTGATGATCACTCCTTTATCCGCTTCCTGACCACCACTTGTAGCATAGAATGCTGTCTGGTCAGCGACGATCGTTCCTTTATCTCCTTTGTTCAGAGCTGAAACAACTTCTGTCTCTGTTGTCATAGCTGTGATCTCACCTTCACAAGTAAGTTCATCGTATCCAACGAATTTTGTTGTCATGGCTGGATCTAACTGTTCGTATACAGTTGCATCTGCACCCATGTAGTTTGTTGTCTTTCTTGCAGCTCTGGCAGTCTCTCTCTGAACCTGCATTTCCTTTTCAAAGCCTTCTTTATCTACAGTAAATCCCTTTTCTTCTAAGATCTCGATCGTCAGATCTAATGGGAATCCATATGTGTCATATAATTTGAACGCATCTGCACCAGCAAGCTCTTTGCTGCCTTTCTCGTTCATAGCTTTTTCCATATCTGCTAAGATAGACAGTCCCTGATCGATCGTCTTGTTGAACTGTTTTTCTTCCTGAGATAAATGATTGAAGATAAATTCTGCTTTCTCTTCTAATTCTGGATATCCATCTTTAGATTCACGGATCACGACTTTACTGATATCTGTTAAGAACAGATGATCGATCCCTAATAATCTTCCATGTCTTGCTGCGCGGCGAATCAGACGGCGAAGAACATATCCACGTCCTTCGTTAGATGGTGTGATACCATCAGATAACATAAATGTAGCAGAACGAATATGGTCTGTGATCACACGGATCGATACGTCTGTCTCGTGGTCTGTACCATAAGTAACTCCTGCAACTTTACAGATTTCATCGCGGATCGCTTTGATAGAATCTACGTCGAAGATAGAATCTACTTCCTGTACAACGACTGCAAGACGTTCCAGTCCCATACCTGTATCAATGTTCTTATTCTCTAATTCTGTATAATGGTTGTGCCCATCATTCTCAAACTGTGTAAATACGTTGTTCCATACTTCCATATAACGGTCGCAGTCACATCCTACCGTACAGTCTGGGCTTCCGCATCCGTATTTCTCTCCACGGTCATAGTAGATCTCTGAACATGGTCCACAAGGTCCTGCCCCATGCTCCCAGAAGTTGTCTTCTTTTCCAAAACGGAAGATTCTCTCTGGTGCGATTCCGATCTCTTTCTCCCAGATCTCGAATGCTTCATCATCATCTTCGTATACAGATGGATATAATCTGTCAGGATCTAATCCGATCACTTTTGTTAAAAATTCCCAAGACCATGCGATCGCTTCATGTTTGAAGTAATCTCCAAAAGAGAAGTTTCCTAACATCTCAAAGAATGTACCATGTCTTGCTGTCTTACCAACATTCTCAATATCTCCTGTACGGATACACTTCTGACATGTTGTCACTCTTGTTCTTGGTGGTACTTCCTGTCCTGTGAAATAAGGTTTCAGTGGTGCCATACCAGCGTTGATCAGTAATAAACTGTTATCGTTCTTTGGCACGAGTGAAAAACTCTTTAATGCTAAATGTCCTTTACTTTCGAAAAACTCAAGATACATCTTCCTGAGTTCGTTGACTCCATATGCTCTCAACGTTTCATCCTCCTAGTGTCGTTTCATTATATTTAAGAAGACCTTGCCTTTACGGCTTTTTAGCTGCATGAGCCTGTATTCTCATGCAGCTAAATGATCTTCTCTTAATCATGTATGATCTTATGATTCTTTCTTCTTTGCCTTCGCACGACCGACTCCGAAATAAATTCCTGCCGCAGAGCATGCAAAAAGAATCGCAAACTTCAATACATAAGAGACTAATTCTGATAAAAATGCTGTCATAATCTTGCCTCCTTATCTTATAAAGTCGATTATACCAAATCGAACTTAGAAACACAAATATTTTCTCACAAAGATTACGTTCTTAATCTTCTTTTTCTAGTAAATCTGTGTAGAAGCAAGAATAATTTCCTGTATGGCAGGCAGCCCCGATCTGTTTTACCTTAGCAAGTAAGGTGTCTCTGTCGCAGTCAATATATAAATCTTTGACATACTGATAATGTCCGGATGTCTCCCCTTTGATCCATAATTCATCACGGCTTCGGCTGTAATAAGTCATAATCCCTGTCTCGATCGTCTTATCATATGCTTCTTTTGTCATATATGCGACCATCAAAACTTCATTTGTCTTATGATCCTGTACAACAACGGTTAACATTCCGTCGCTGTTTAATTTGAATTCATCAAAACTCATCTTGCTATTTAATGGTTTTGCCTCATTACTCATCTTATAAGGCTCCTTTCGTGGAAAGTACATCTGTGATCCTTGGATCCATACTGGTTGCTTCATCCAAAGCTTTTGCAAATGCTTTAAATGCTGCTTCGATCATATGATGATTATTCTCTCCATGTAATTTCTTCAAATGAAGATTCATCATGCTACCGTAAGATACTGCATAAAAGAATTCTCTTACCATCTCTGTGTCAAATTCTCCAACGCGATCAACCGTAAAATCACAATCCATCACAAAATATGGTCTTCCAGACAGATCGATCGCACATAACATTAATGTCTCATCCATTGGAAGCATAAATGATCCATAACGTTTGATCCCTTTCTTATCTCCAACGGCCTGTTTGATCGCTTCTCCAAGTACGATTCCGACATCTTCGATCGTATGATGGCAGTCTACATAGAGATCTCCCTCAACTTCCACATCAAGATCAAAAAATCCGTGACGTGCAAATGCATTTAACATATGGTCAAAAAAACCGATTCCTGTATGGATATTTCCATTTCCATTTCCATCAAGATCAATGGAAAGTTTGATCTTTGTCTCACTTGTATTTCTCTCAATTGATGCACTTCTACTCATATTTTTATCCTTCCTGGTTATCTTCAAATCTTACTTTCATGGAATTAGCATGTGCTGTCAGCTGTTCCTGATTCGCAAAGAATTCGATGTCTTTGTGTACTGGCTCTAAGGCTTCTCTTGAATAGTAGATGACACTTGATTTCTTGATGAAATCATCAACACTTAATGGAGAGAAGAATTTTGCTGTTCCATTTGTTGGAAGTACGTGGTTTGGTCCTGCAAAATAATCTCCTAAAGGTTCACAGCTGTATGCTCCGATAAAGATCGCTCCTGCATTCTTGATCCTTGTCATAACATCAAATGGATTTGCTGTCATGATCTCCATATGTTCAGACGCAATAGCGTTTGCCGTATCAATTGCTTCTTTCATATCGCTTGCAACAAGAATATATCCGAAGGAATCTAAAGATTTCTCCATGATCTCTTTTCTTGATAACTGATTTAAGAATCCGTCAATCTCATCAGATACTTTATGTGCTAATTCTTCGCTTGTTGTAACAAGGATCGCACTTGCCATCTCATCATGTTCTGCCTGGGAAAGTAAGTCTGCTGCCACATATCTTGGATTCGCTGTCTCATCAGCTAACACTAAGATCTCACTTGGTCCTGCAATGGAATCGATACTTACGTTTCCATAAACTGCTTTCTTGGCAAGAGCCACAAAAATGTTACCAGGTCCTACGATCTTGTCTACTTTTGGAATAGACTCTGTTCCAAATGCCATCGCTGCAATTGCCTGTGCTCCACCGACTTTATATACTTTTGTTGCTCCAGCTTCTTTCGCTGCAACTAATGTATTTGCTGTAACTTTTCCGTCTTTTCCAGGAGGTGTTGTCATGATGATATTTTTCACTCCTGCAACGTGTGCTGGAACAATGTTCATTAAAACAGAAGATGGATAAACTGCTTTTCCACCTGGTACATAGACACCACAAGTTTCCATTGGTGTTACTTTCTGTCCAAGCATTACTCCGTCTTCTCTTGTCTCAAACCAGCTCTTCTGAATCTGTTTTTCATGGAAATCACGAATATTCTTGATCGCTTTACGGATAACTTTGATCAATTCATCGTCCACTTCTTCGTAAGCTTCCTTAATTTCTTCTTCTGTAACTAAAATATTCTCTGCATTGATCTCTGCTTTATCAAACTGTGCTGTATAATCAAAGACAGCTTTATCTCCATTATCTCTGACATTTTTGATGATCGCATCGACTTTATCCTGAAAATCCCCATAGTTTGTAGGACTTCTTTTTAATAAATCTGATAAAATATTTGCAATGGAATCTTTGTTAACTTTTACTATTCTCATGTTTCTCTCCTCCGGCCTATTCTTTTTCATCCAAGATCTTCTTTAGTGCAACGATGATCTTGCTGATTCGTTCTTGTTCCATCTTCTGGCTTACCTGATTCACTACCATTCTTGCTGATAATGGGCAAACTTCTTCTAAGACTTCCAATCCATTTTCTTTTAAGGTTGTTCCTGTCTCAACGATATCAACGATCACCTCTGATAATCCAACAATCGGTGCAAGTTCAACAGATCCGTTTAACTTAACGATCTCTACTGTCTGTAATTTCTGATTATTGAAATATTCTTTAGCGATATGTGGGTATTTGGATGCCACACGGATGATCTCATTACTGTTTAAATATTTCTTCGCTTCTTTGGGTCCGCACACACACATCTTGCAAGCTCCAAATTTCAAGTCTAATACTTCGTATAGATTTCTTCCTTCTTCAAGGATCGTATCTTTTCCAACAACACCGATATCAGCTGCTCCATATTCCACGTAAGTTGGCACGTCACTTGCTTTGGATAAGAAAAATTTTAATTTTAATTCTTCGTTTACGAAGATTAATTTTCTTGTTTTCTCGTCTTTCATTTCCTCGCATGTGATCCCGATCTCTTCTAATAAAGCCATCGCTTTCTTTGCAAGGCGCCCTTTCGCCAGGGCAAATGTAATATATCTCATGGTCTTTTGTTTCCCTTCTTTTGCTCGATTTGTTGATTAGATGAAATAAAGAATTCCACCGAGGCGATGCTCTTTAGCAAATCTTTCATAGTCTGCTTTGCTGTACAGATCATTCTTTCTCTCTAAGATGACTTTCTTTCCTTCTTTTCTTAATTCTTCTGCTCGAAGGATCGCATCTTTCATTGTTGCTTCTTTATAAATGATCATTGTATCCATATGATCTGCTTCCATATGAATTCCCTGACGGCTTAATGCCATCATCAGCTCATCTAATACGATCGCAAATCCAACTGATGGGGCTTTCTTTCCGAACTGTTCGATCAGATTATCATATCGTCCACCTTTTAGAACTGCATCTCCTGTTCCATAAGTATAACCTTTGAAAATGATTCCTGTGTAATAATTATGCTTATTTAACATTCCAAGATCAAAACTTACATACTGCTCTTTGCCGTATAATTTTAAGATATCATATACATCGCGAAGTCTTTTGATCGCTTTCTTAGACTGTTCATTCTCAACCATTGCTTCTGCCTGATCTAAGATCGCTACATCTCCATTCAGTTCGTTAAAATGTAAAAATACATCTTTGATCTTATCAGACAGATCTAATGTCTCTACATATTCCATTAATCCAAAATAATTCTTATTTAAGATCAGCTCTCGAAGCTGTGTTTTGACTTCTTCATCTTTGATCGTCTGTGTCAATCCGTTGAAGAATTCAACTTCTCCGATAGAAAGTCTGAAATCAGTCAATCCAGCTGCCAGAAAACAATCAATTGCCATTGCAATAGATTCTGTATCTGCCTGTACAGACGCATCATTGACTAATTCTGCACCTAACTGGCATGTTTCTTTTAACTTCAACTGATAGCTTGAATTATTTAAAAATACATTTCCTGCATAAGATAAACGGATTCCCATATTCTCTTCATTAAAATACTTTGCGATACAGCGTGCAATGGATGGTGTGACATCCGGACGAAGAACTAAGGTATTTCCTTCTCTATCGAAGAATTTAAACATTTCCCTTGCGGATACGGTTCCTTTTTCACTGTTAAATACATCAAAGAATTCAAATCCTGGAGTTCTGATCCCTTCATATCCGTAAGATGCAAAAACTTTGTTTAATTTTGCCTTCAGCTTACTTCGCTGTCCATATTCTGTTCCATATACATCTCTGACACCTTCTGGTGTGTGGACTCTCTTTTTATTCATATTTTTGCCGCTCCTTGATACTTTATCGAATTAAAGCGCTACTTAGGTAGCACATCAAATTATCTGTATTTTACCAATCCTTAACTTATTTGTCAACCTCGTTCACTCTAATTCATCTTTTGATATGTTACATGAAATTCCTACAACTGAGAAACAACTTCTTCGATCACCTGATCCATGATCTCTACCGGATCATATACAAGGTCAACGCTGCAATATTCACAAATATCCTCTAATGCTCCAAAAATCCATGGATTTCTTGCTTTGATCGTCTTCATTCTTCCATTCTGCTGCACAAAACTGATAAAGAATCCTAATGTTCTGCTGATCTCATCATCACCCTCTTCTAAAATATCCATTGTGATCACACCGCCATCGGTATTATCATATGCCATAAATAAAAGTGGATTCTTTGGACGCTCCCCTTCTTCTTCCCCTTCTACCATAACTGGAAGATAAGTAAAATCTAAAATCACTTCAAGATCGATTTGTTTTTGATTCTTTAATTCATCTTTTAATTCCTGATCTTCTAACATCACTGACGGAAATTCTTTTTCAGCTTCTGGTATCTCTTTTACAAACATTTCCCAAGTATCATTTTCAGTATTATAACGGCGAACGATTCCTTCTGCCTGTTCGATTTCTGGGTTTAATTCTCCCTGTCTGACTGCTTCCACTGCCATATACAGGTTCTCATAAGTTTCTATAAGAAGTGCAACTTCATCTTCATCTAACTGATATGGTTTGTAACCTTTCTTATAAGAAACAAAGTAAATCCAGTCACTGATCGTCTTAAAACGAATATCTAATTCATCGATAACTTTTCTTTGTTCATCTGGCACATTCATCATGCTTCCCCAGAAGCATGTAAGACTTGAATGTTCATCCATCAGATACTGTGCTGGAAGATCCCCTTCTTCACTTCCAAGGATCATATAGAAATCTCCTAAGCCTTCAACTCCATCAAAGACTGCAATTCCTCTTTCTCCGCTGAATTTTCCCATCACACTGCAAAATACAGGTTCTTCTCTGTCTTTTAGCTGAATGGTTACAAGTTGTGTGTCACCAAGGTAATTCCAAGGCTCTAATTTGTCTAGTTTTAATGTAATGTCGTATAACTGCTTCCATGCATTCTTTGACGCTTCTTTTCTCAATGACTTGTCCTCCATAGATTATTTTATTGTACACTTAATATTCATTATAATAAGAAATGATTTTAATTACAACAAAATCCCGACTATCTTTCTATGATTTGTGAATTTGATCGTTTTTTCTTTATACTTTTTCGAATTTCTGATATAATTGTTTGACGGATTTATCTTATTATTTTAAATTAGATAACTGATTTTATTACCAGGAGGTATTTATCATGGCATTCGACGGATTTGTCATTTCAAATATTATATCAGAACTTAATAAACAGATCATTGGTGGCAGAATCTATAAGATTTATCAGCCAGAGGCCGACGAGATCACGCTTGTGATCAAAAAAGAGAGATTGACAACAAGACTTCATCTCTCAGCCAGTGCTTCTCTTCCTCTTGTCTATTTATCGAAAGAAGGAAAAGCAAACCCTATGCAGGCTCCAAATTTCTGCATGCTGCTTCGTAAACATATCAGCAGTGGAAGGATCATTTCGATCACACAGCCTGACTTTGAGCGTATTATCGAAATTAAGATTGAGCATCTGGATGAGCTTGGAGATGTCTGCCAGAAACGTCTGATCGTTGAAATCATGGGAAAACACAGTAATATCATTTTTGTAAACAATGATGATGTGATTTTAGATAGTATCAAGCATATCTCTGCAAATATCAGTTCTGTCAGAGAGGTTTTACCTGGACGTACTTACACATTTCCACCGTCTAAAGGGAAACATCCTTTAGCAAGTCTGACTGCGGAGAATTTTTATCAGCATATCATCACCAAACCACTGAATCTTTGTAAAGCACTTTATACTTCCATCACAGGCATGAGTCCTTTAATTGCAAATGAACTTTGTTATCGTGCAGGGCTCGATGGGAATGCATCTACTGATTCTTTGACCGATGATAGTGCTGCTGGATTATATGGCCAGCTTGTAAAATTAAATGCTCTTGTAAAAGATGAGGCATATCAGCCAAATATCATTTATTCTGGGGAAGAACCTAAGGAATTTTCTTGTATTCCTTTAACTTCTTATCCTGACTGTACAGAGAAAACATATGATTCTATTTTTGACGTGCTGATCGGGTATTATTCTGAGAAGGAAAAATATACAAGAATGAAGCAGAAATCTTCTGACCTTCGTAAGATCGTGCAGACTGCTCTTGAGAGGACAAGCAAGAAATATGATCTGCAGCTTCGTCAGTTAAAGGATACCGAGAAACGTGAGAAATTCAAAGTTTATGGAGAACTTACACAGACATATGGATATGGACTAGAGCCAAATGCAAAATCTTTAACTTGCATGAATTATTACACAAACGAAGAGATTACGATCCCTCTTGATCCAACAAAGACTCCTTTGGAGAATTCCAAAAAGTTTTTTGCAAAATATAATAAGCTAAAACGTACTTATGAAGCTCTTTCTGAGCTTGTCGTGGAGACAAAAGCTGATCTTGATCATCTCGATTCGATCTCTACTGCTCTTTCTTTATCCGAAGATGAGAAAGACCTGCAGCTGATCAAAGATGAACTTTCTGATTATGGTTATATAAAGAGCCATGGGAAGAAAAAGGGAAAGAAACAGGCAAAATCCAAACCATTACATTTTGTCTCTTCTGATGGTTTCCATATGTATGTTGGAAAAAATAACTATCAGAATGATGAATTAAGTTTTAAGTTTGCAAATGGCGGGGACTGGTGGTTCCATGCAAAGAATATGGCTGGGTCCCATGTTATTGTACGAAAGGAACAAGCGGAGACTCTTCCAGATGCTACCTTTGAAGAAGCTGGCCGCCTTGCAGCTTATTATTCCAAGGGGCGTCAGGCACCGAAGGTTGAGATTGATTATGTTCAGAGAAAAGAACTAAGAAAGCCGCCAAAGGCAAAACCTGGATTTGTCATTTATCATACAAACTATTCTATGATGTGTGTTCCGAATATTGATGGAATTGAAATTGTTGAATAGACAGTTGTATTTATAATGCGAGAAAAAAGTGTCAAGAAATTGTTTCTTGACACTTTGTATTATGATTATATGAGTTAAGAAAAAAGGTTGTTGATTTGATTTTTGGTTGATTTTTATTGATATTGTTTCGACTACATTGCCTCGTAAATTGCTACAACTTCGTCTAAGATTTTTTCATCTGTGATTCCAGATACTTCTTTTAATGCTGCTTTTACTCCGTTTGCTTTGATCTTATCCTGTAATTCTACGCTCTGTGGATCTTCAGCGTTATCATATTTTAATGCTGCTGCCATTCCTGCTAATAATGCATCCACTGGAAGACCATATTCTAATGCTGTCATTGTTGGTTTTGTTAAACGATCTGTTGCACTTAATTTTCTTAATGGTTCTCTACCTACACGAGCTGTATCATCTACAAGGTATGGGTTTTTGAAACGATTTAAGATCTTGTCGATGTATTTAAAGTGAGCATCTTTGTCAAATCCATATTTGTTGACTAATGCCATACCACTCTGCTGCATTGCTTTTTTAACAGTTTTAAAGATTTCTTCATCAGCAATACTTTCATCGATCGTTTTGAATCCTTTGTAGTTTCCAAGATATGCTGTGATGCAGTGTCCTGTGTTTAATGTAAATAATTTTCTTTCAATATATGCCATTAAGTTATCTGCAAGATTCATTCCTTCGATCTGTGGAACAGCTCCCTTAAAGGATGCTTCTTCGACATTCCATTCATAATAGTTTTCTACAACGACGTCGATTGGATTATCTAAACGTACTGGAGGCACGATTCTGTCTACAGAGCAGTCTGGGAATCCTACATATTTGTCTGCATATGCTTTTTCTTCGTCATTTAAGTTTCCATAAACAGCTTCTTTTAACTGAGAACTTGCTTTGACTGCATTTTCGCAAGCAATGATGTTTAAGTATTCTTCAGAACCATTTTCTTTTCTTGCTTTGATTCCTTCTGCGATAGATGGAGCAATGATTGGAAGAATTCTTACTCCAACGGCTGTTGTGATGATCTCAGCCTCTTTTACTTCATCGATCAGTTCAGGTTTTGTTGAATTTACTCCGCTGATATCTGTGATCACGATCTCGCTGCTTTCTACGTCTTTTACAAAAATTGTATATTTCTTATCTTCGTTGATCTTATCAATGATTTCCTGATTTACGTCTGCGAATACTACATGATATCCTGCTTTGCTTAACAGTCCACCGATAAATCCACGTCCAATATTTCCTGCTCCAAACTGAATTGCTTTCTTCATTTTCTTCACTCCTAAAATTAAAATATAAATCTATAAGTATATATCTTAGGTATTTAATAAGCGAGAAGAAGTTCCCGCTTATTAAATTGACCTTTTTTGTTTAAATCTTATTTAAACATTTCCATGATTTCGTCAACGTTTTCTGTTGTTTTTAACTGTTCTAATCTTTCAGGATCTTCGATGATCTCAGAGATCTTAGCTAATAATCCAAGATGTTCATCACCGATTCCAGCAATACCGAAGACTAACTGAGCTTTTTCTCCATCAAAGTCTACACCTTCTGGATACTGAAGCATTACGATACCAGTTTTCTGTACTTTCTTCTTGGCATCTCCTGTTCCGTGAGGAATTGCTACACCTAATCCCATGTATGTTGTAACTGTTTCTTCACGTTTTACCATAGCGTCAATATAACCTTCTTCAACATATCCAAGTTCATTTAACAGTTTTCCTGCTGCTTTGATCGCTTCGAATTTGTCGACTGGTTTTAATCCTGTTTTGATTCCTTCTTCTACAAGGATCTTTGCATTTCCAGTAACTACTGGTGTTTCAACTTCTTCAACAGCTGCAGCTGTCTGTGCTGATGCATCAACTTTTGCTGTCATCTGTTCATATAATCCATCTAAGTTTGGATCCTGTAAGAAGTTATTGATGATAACTAACTGTGCCTGTGGTGCAGATTTTCTGGCTCTGTCTGCTAAGACTGCCTGAACAACTGCGATATCACAATCCGCTGGGATGTTATCTACTGATGTATTGATCACTGTAAGATCTGGGCGCTGTGCTTTCACACGATTTCTGAATTTTGTAGCTCCCATTGCAGATGATCCCATTCCTGCGTCACATGCAAATACGATCTTCTTAACTTTATCTGCGTCTTTCTTCTCTCCTGGGTCAACTGTGATTCCTTTAGATTCTGCTTTCTTTGCTGCCATATCGTCCTGTGCATCTTCAAGACTCTTACCATCTGACATACGAATGATAGGTGATGCGATCAAGAATGATACTACAGTTGCGATCAGTACACCTAAGATCGTTAATGGAATCTGGCTCTTTGGTGACATTGATAAATAAGCGATGATTGATCCTGGTGAAGATGGTCCAATAAGTCCGCATTTTGTAAATGTGAAGAATGTGATCGCACAAATGTTACCAACGATCGGAGCGATGATCACGATTGGGTTCATCAGGATATATGGGAAGTAAATCTCATGAATACCACCGAAGAAATGAATGATGATCGCACCTGGTGCAGATGATTTTGTTACTTTGTCTTTAGAGAATACTGCATATGCTAATAATACTCCAAATCCTGGTCCTGGGTTTGCCTCTAACATATACATGATAGATTTACCAGCTTCTTTTGCCTGTTCAATACCAATTGGTGTAAAGATACCATGGTTGATTGCGTTATTTAAGAATAATACTTTGGCAGGTTCGATAAAGATTGCTGCTAAAGGTATTAATTTTACTTTTACAAGTACGTTAACTCCTGCTGTTAACACTGCTAATACGGCTGACATAAATGGTCCGATGATAAAATATCCAATGATCGCTACGATCATTCCTAAAATACCAACAGAGAAGTTATTGATCAACATCTCAAATCCGGCTGGCATATGTCCGTCCATTGCTTTATCAAATTTCTTGATGACCCATCCTGCAAATGGTCCCATTACCATGGCTCCCATTAACATTGGCTGTCCATCAAATCCACCAACTCCAGCGATACAACCCATGACTGCGATCGCACCCATGACTCCTCCACGATCTCCACCAACTTGTTTACCACCTGTGTAGGCGATCAGCATTGGTAATAAGAATGTTAACATGTATGGCTGAATTGATGCTAACTTCGCATTTGGAATCCATCCATCTGCGATAAATAATGCTGTAATGAATCCCCATGCAATGAATGCTCCGATATTTGGCATTACCATTGCACTTAAAAATTTACCAAATCTTTGTAATCCATTTTTCATTTACAATATCCTCCTTTTGCTTTCTATCTTCTCTTCATTTTGTTTTCGTAATAGTTGCCAAGGCTTGTTTCAAGTTCTGCCTCAACTGCATTTCTGTTTTTGTCAAATAAGTAAGTGATGATCTGGTCTTTCTCGGCTAATGCTCCGCTTATTTCACTCATAACTTCGCGATAAACCTTACTTCCATCTCCCTGTGGAACAAGCATCAAGATCGCACCCTTGATTGGCTGCCCATCTTCAATGATCTCATCATTTAAATAGACAAAACCAAATCTGCAATGTCTGATGCCTTTTGTTTCACAATGTAAAAATAATGCATTCATACTCGGAATAAATGTGCTTGCGATATTCTCGCGTTTGTTTAATGCAAAAGTAATCTCTGTTGCTGTCGTTTCATTTCTTGCAAATAATTCTCCTGCATATTCGATCAATTGTTTCTTATTCTTAATGTTTTCACCTGTTGATATTTTAATGTTATCTAATACCTGTAAGATTTCTTCTCCAAGAAGTGTCATATACTCGATGTCTTCTCTTCCAATCCTTTTGACTGGTTTTACAGTCTTTATGGGATTTTTTCTTTTCTTCTTGTCGATATTTTTGATCATGGCATTGATCATTTTCTTATCTGTCTCTGTTAAAATAGAGTTCACATAGACATTTGGAAATGTCAGATTTAATTTTGCTGTGGAAACGATAAAATCAATTCCTTCTTCGATCAGCTCCTCTTCTTTGATCTCTGCTGTCGAGATGATCTTTTGTACCATCAGCTGCGGAAATTCTTTTTTCAGATGAACGGCTAGCATATGGGATGTCCCAACTCCATGTGGGCAGGCAACATAAACAGATAACTTTTCTTCTTTATCTTTTTGCTGTTCAACCGCTACACAGAAGTATAATGCGATAAACCCCATCTCCCCTTCCGGGAGTTTTTTTATATGTAATTCTTCTTTTAAGAACTCACACGCTTTGATCGTTGCCACATAAACTTTGGAATATTTTTCTTCTAAAAAATCAATGTATTGATTTTCCGTAAATACACCTTGTTTCATTCGATTGATCGCTGGTTTCATATGATTACATAATCCATCGATCAACACTGCATTCTCAAAAAATTCCATTTCTAAAAGTATTTCCATCTCAGCAATGATCCGCATGACCAACTGCCTGACTTTAAAACTTTCTTCATCAATCTTATTCTCACTTTTGTTTTTCCAGATCTTCGCTGCCAAAAGCTGCATTGCTATGTTATATACTTCTCCTTGTGAGAGCTGATGTCCTTCAAAGTTGCTTAACTTGCCTCCCAGCCATTTTGCAATCTGATATTCTGGTAAATGAGTGATTGATTTGACGTCTTTCTCTTCTTTGATCTCATGTCCCATTCTTACCCTGTTTTGTGTGATCAATAAATACAAGCTTAAATGCCTAATGGAATGATCAGTATATTCTATATCTAACACTCCCTGCATATTTTTAATGATATCTCTTGTATCATCTAACACTTCTTGCGTAAGATTCGGAAACATTCGTTCTTTGAGTTTTTTCTCTTTATCAAACAATACTTTTAAGGAATGTCCTCTTAACTTTTGTCTCAATACCATTGTCACTGCCTGACGGTAATCTTCCTCTTTTCCTTCCCAGTAAATTCCCATTCCCGGTCTTCGGTAAAGAGTCAGATTATAGTGATCAAGCCATGTTTCAACCTCTTCCAGGTCGTTGCTTAATGTTGCATCCGAAATATGAAAAAGGGATGTAAAGTAAAAATATTTGAGTGGTTCGTTGATCGTTAACAGTTCAAGTAATATGATCATCTGGCGATCTGCTTTACTGTATACTGGCTTGTTCTCATCCATATCTACGAGTTCTTTAATATAGTTTCTTGTTTCTGTATCTTCATCCACATACATCCCGATTCTTGGTTTCTTGACTAGTTTAAAGTCATTCTCCTCAAACCATTCGTTGATGCGAGGCATTTCTCTTAATACGGTTCTTGAACTTAATTTCAGTTTTTCTGATATTGCCTGTATTGTAATTGGATCGTCAGCATTAAAAGCTGCTAACATCTCAATGATAAGTTTCTGTCTTTTTGTTAATCCGGATTTCTTAGACACTCTGTATCATCCCCTTTCACGTATTATTATATATACAATGCGTGGTTTGGACAAGCGATTGATATGATGGTTTTGACGACATTCAATAGTGACATTTTGTTGTCAGTATTTATAGTTTGTCAGTATTATTTCATGACAAGTTTTGATTGTAATAGTGTTGCATGTATGAGTCAGAAAGAAGATAAGAAGAACTATTTATAAGAAAAAAGGATGACACTCCGCATTTTTGAAAGCGTTTTTTACAAATCGCTGATCCGCGCCTGTTCCTTCGATAACTCACTGGCTGCGAGCCAAAATGCCCGCAGCTACGTTCAAACAATCGACCACAGGGCGCTGCGAATTTGTAAAAAACGCATTCAAAAAGTGCTCATGTTGTCACCCTTTTTTCTTATAAATATTTCTTCTTATCTTCTTTCTGACTCATACAACGGAACGCTATTCAAATCACTACACAGTGTGTATATTAAATGGTATTGGCTGATAAGTTTTGGATTCGTTGACAGAAGGTCAATGAAATTCGTTTTTCGTACCTCTATCTTTTTTATGTTTTTATGAATACTCGATACATTTCCGTTATACAATTAAAATTTAATTAGTAAATACTATCCCTAAACACAATCTTACGATATGCTTCAAACTGTAACCAACGGTTAAAGAATTCGCTTCCTGGTTTATATCCTTGTTCTTTTAATTCTGCAAACAGTTTGTCTGCTTTTTCTTTGGAATCAACCAGAATCTTAAATCCTCGTCCATTGATCAGTGGCAGGCCTTTGTATTCGTATTCTTCGATTGGAAGAATTGCTGATACTTTTCTGTCTCTGATCTGCACGGCTACTTTGTCTCTGAATACGATGACATCAAAGTAGTCTGGATACTGATAGCTTTCTCCTTCTACTGGAATTTCATCTCCGATCGTGTAGGATTTTCCAGATGGTTTGATCTTTGTGACTGTCATACTTTCCATGTTGTAGTAGAATTCTTCAAAGATGTCTCCATTGGCTTTTAATTTTCCATGTGCAAAGACGCATTTTAGGTCTGTTTCTTCGTCAACTTCGGAATTTTTGATCACTCCGCATGCAGATGTCATGTTTGTGATACGGTCGATCAATATCAGCTCTCCTAAGGCTTTATGATCATCAAATTCGTCTAAGACAATTTCTTCCTGCAAGATAACATCACATACTGCGATCTCATTCTTTCTTAAGTTGTTTGCTGGAATGTATTCTCCTGTGTTGACATCGATCTTGTACTGAATATTTGTTACGATTCCTGGAATTTCTTTTGTTCCGATCTTTACGAAATATTCTTTTCCTGGTAACAATTCTCCGTCATCCATCCAAAGAACTGTCGCTGTAAATGATTTGCTGACTGGAAGTTCTGTTTTATTGGCCAGTACGCATCCTCTGGATACATCAACTTCACGGTCTAACTGAATCGTTACTGGACGGCCTTTTTCAGCTGTCTGTGCACCTTTATCACCAATTAATAAACTCTTAACCTTTGCATGTTCTTTGCTTGGTAATGTCACGATCTCATCTCCGACAGAAATCTGTCCGGATTCGATCTGTCCCTGGAATCCACGGAATGTGTGGTTTGGACGACATACTCTCTGAACTGGCATGTAGAATCCTTCTTCTTCAGATTTCTCTCGTACATCCACCGTCTCTAGGTATTCTAGTAATGGTTCTCCTGTATACCATGGAATGTTATCTGATTTTGTTGTAACGTTATCTCCTTCTGTTGCAGATACTGGGATGATCTTTACATTTGCAAGTGATAATTCTTCTTGTAATTCTTTGATCTGTTCCTCGATCTTTCGGAATGTTTCCTGATCATATTTTACAAGGTCCATTTTATTGACTGCAAATACGAAGTGTCTGATTCCCATTAAGGCGCAGATTCTTGCGTGGCGTCTTGTCTGTACTAATACTCCTTGGGATGCATCGATTAAGATGACTGCTAAATCTGCAAAGGATGCCCCTACAGCCATGTTTCTTGTATATTCTTCATGTCCTGGTGTATCTGCTACGATAAAACTTCTTTTTTCTGTTGTAAAATAACGGTAGGCAACGTCGATCGTAATTCCCTGTTCTCTTTCTGCCATTAATCCGTCAAGTAATAAAGAATAGTCGATCTTTCCACCACGGCTTCCAACTTTACTGTCTAACTCTAATGCTTCTTCCTGGTCTGTATATAATAACTTTGAATCATATAAAATATGTCCGATCAATGTAGATTTTCCATCATCTACACTACCGCAAGTAATAAATTTTAATAATCCTATCATCTTAGAAATACCCCTCTCTCTTTCTTCTTTCCATGCTTCCTGCTGCTTCATTATCAATAACTCTGGTTGTTCTTTCTGAAGAAACCGCACTTAATGTCTCGTCAATGATCTCATCAAGTGTTGAGGCTTTTGATTCCACTCCTCCAGTTAATGGATAACATCCAAGGGTTCTAAATCTCACACTCTTGTATTCGATCTTCTCACCTGGTCTTAATTTTAATCTGTCATCATCGACCATGATGATATTTCCATCTCTTTCGATCACTGGGCGTTCTTTTGCAAAATATAATGGAACGATATCAATTTTTTCGCGTTTGATATATTTCCAGATATCTGTCTCTGTCCAGTTAGAGATTGGGAATACACGAATGCTTTCTCCTTTTTTAATCTTAGAGTTATATAATTTCCACATTTCTGGTCTCTGGTTCTTTGGATCCCATGCCTGATTTTCATTTCTAAAAGAGAAGATTCTTTCTTTTGCACGAGATTTTTCTTCATCACGACGTCCACCTCCAAATGCAGCGGTAAATCCATATTTATTTAACGCCTGCTTTAGGGCCTGTGTTTTCATGATATCTGTGTAAGCGGCTCCACTATCAAATGGATTAACCCCCTGTTTTACACCATCTTCATTGATGTATTCTATCATTTCTAATCCGTATTTCTTTGCTGTTTCATCACGGAATTTGATCATTTCTTTGAATTTCCATGTTGTATTAACATGTAAAAATGGAAATGGTGGTTTCTCCGGATAGAATGCTTTTAATGCTAAATGTAACATAACTGAGCTGTCTTTTCCGATAGAATATAGCATAACTGGTTTTTCACAAGAAGCTGCAACTTCTCGGATGATGTAGATTGCTTCCGCCTCCAACTGGTCAAGATGTGATAATTCGCTCATTTTGATGTCCTCCAATCTAATATTTGTTTGAATCTTTCTTGTTGATCTCTATGGTTTGTTCTTCTCCAGTATATTTTTTGATCTTCCAGAGAATCGTATCTTTGTTTTCGTTAACTGTCATTTCACTTCCCATTCCACCGATATCGGCTCCTAGGAAAAATGCGATGGCTCCTGTTTTACATTCTTTTAAGCAGGATGTACATCCCCAGCAGTCTTTTGGATATTTGATGTATGCTTTGCCAGTTGCATCGGTCTTTATCAAACTTCCAGGACAGACGTCTAAGCATCGTTTGCATCCAACACATTTATTTTTGTTAATTCTGATGCTCATAGTACTCATCCTCCTTTACTAGTTCTCGTAAGATGACTTTGATCTTTCCATCCACTTTCTTTGTATTGACGTATTTTTTCCAATCATCACTCTTTTGTGGATGATCAAGATTTTCTGCAAAACTGTGCCATCTTGTCTCTTTTCTTGCTTTTAAATGTTCGATCAGAGTCAGACAGATCGTTAATCTTTCTTTTAGTTCATAATAAAACATTAATTCATGGTAATCCTGAGCACTTAACTGTCCAGATAATGTGATCAGGTTATTGATCTTTTCTTTGGCGAGATTTAAGCAGTTTTCATTAAACTGATAATGACTTGAAATTCCACCTGCATAAGCATCCATGACTTTCTGCATCGCTTCTTCCATTTGCTCGATTGTAAAAATACTGTCTTTGTCTGATAAAATATTGTTGTATTCTTTGACTTTCTCGTCTAATAACTGTTCTTCTTTGTTATCTGTTATATCAAACGTCTGATCTTTTAATTTCTCTACAATATCCAGTGCTGCGAGCTCACCTTCTACCAAAGCTCCTGTCACATATTTCTGTGGGCATCCACCTGCGACATCTCCGGCTGCGTACAGCCCATGGATCGTTGTCTCTCGATTTGTGTTTACCCAGTAACCACTGGCAGTATGTCCACCCACGATATATGGTTCCGTTCCCTCGATCTCTACATTTTGTTCACTTGGATCTTTGCCTTGCTCGATCCATTTTAAGGTCTGGCTTGGTGCCATATTTAAATATGCTTTCTTAAGGTCTGTATCTTTTTCCTTCTCAATTCCTTCGGTTCTTAGGTAACAAGGTCCTCTTCCTTCCAGATTTTCCTGTGTTGTTCCATAGACACGCTGAGAAGTTGTGATTCCGTATTTATCTTCGTAAATCTCTCCTTTAGCGTTTACCTGCTTTGCCCCGACTCCCTGTGCGATCGTTCCCGTTGGTGCGATCGTATCTTTACACCTTAATGCGATAAAACGCATCTCAAAGGTTGTCATCTCAGCTCCAGCATCAATTCCCATTGCGTATCCGGCACCAGTGTTAAATGGTGGATACCACATCTTATGTCTTGAAAATCCAGGATTATTTGGCTTATAAAGCCCTGCTGCCCCTCCAGTTGCACAAAGTACTTTCTTGGCACGGATCTCATAAGCTGTTCCATTTTCCATATGGAAACCGAAGGCTCCTTTGATCGTGTTATCTTCCACGATATAATCGGTGATATTCAAATGATTGATCACCTCTACGTTATCTAGCTGATTTACTGTATCTGCAAGGATTGGCTTGATATTTTCTCCATTGATCTTAATATTTCGATTTCCTCTGGCAACATAGTCACCATTTTCATCCTTTAAAATAACCAATCCTAACTGTTCCATCTTGCTTGTCACTTCATTTAAATGTTCTGACATTGTAAGAAGCAGGTCACCTCGTACGATCTCATCTGCATCTTTCCTCGCATAATCAACATAATCCTGTGGTTTTCTTCCCTTTACGATATAAGCATTGATCGCATTAACTCCAGCTGCTAAGCACCCGCTTCGTTTGATATTGGCTTTCTCGGCGATGACGATCTTTGCACCACTTTTTTCCCTGATCGTAAGTGCCGCATAACATCCAGCTGTTCCACCTCCGATGATCAGGACATCGGTATGTATAATCTGTTGTTTTGTAATTTCCATAATCGGTCCTTTCTGGTATATTTCTTAAATATAGAAGACATCGCCTTCCTGCATTTCTTTATTCTCTAATAAATAAGTTTCCTTTTCATCAAATACATATAAACGGTAAATAATGATATCAACTTCTTCTCCAACGCTTACCGGATCCTTTTCCAAAGATCTCTCAGCTGTCACTTTGATTCCATTGATATTTACAACTACATCCAGTCGACTTCCACTAAAGATCACATCTTCTACAATTCCTTTTTCTGATGCACTCATATATCGTTTTAATTCCCCTTTTTTTGCTAACTCAAGGAATTCTGGTCTGACGATCGCTTTCTGTGCATGTTCTATTTTTTCAAATCCTTTTAAGGATTCATAATTTTCTACGATGGATGATCTTCCAACAAACTGGGCTACAAATGGCGTCTTTGGTGATTTATAAATCTCTAATGGGCTTCCCATCTGCTCAATCTTTCCATGATTTGTAATCAAGATCTCATCAGCAACCTCTACGGCTTCATCCTGATCATGTGTAACGAAAATGCTTGTGATACCAAGCTTTGATACCATTTCTTTTAGCCAGAGTCGAAGCTCTGATCTTACTTTTGCATCGATCGCTGCAAATGGTTCATCAAGAAGTAATACCTGTGGATTTGGAGCCAATGCTCTTGCAAATGCAACTCTCTGTCTCTGCCCGCCAGATAACTGGTTCGGATATCTATTTTCAAGTCCTGATAACCCCGTTAATTCCAGTAATTCAAAAACTCGTTCTTTGATCTGTTTCTTCGGCATTTTTGCAATCTCTAGTCCAAATGCGATATTATCAAAGACTGTCATATATCGGAATAGTGCATAACTTTGAAATACAAATCCAATTCCTCGTTTTGCTGCCGGAATATCATTGACTCTCTTTCCATCAATAAAGATATCTCCTGCATTTGGATTTTCCAATCCTGCGATCATTCGAAGCAGGGTTGTCTTTCCACTTCCACTTGGCCCAAGCAACGCTGCAAGTTTCCCTTTTTCAATTCCAAAACTTACATTATCTGATGCCCGGAAGTTTCCGTATTGTTTATAGATATTTCTCATTTCGACATACATTTTATCTTCCGTCCTTTCCCTGTTGTTTGTCCTGTGAGCGGTACCATGCAATATTTCTTAAGATCAGTACAACGACCGCGATCAATACTAAAACCGATGATACTGCAAAGGCTGCTGTGATCGATGATGTTGTTCCTGACATATATAAGGCATCGATCTCCAATGGTAAGGTAAATGTCTCACCTCTTGTTTTGGAAAGTGCATTAACTGCACCAAATTCTCCTAATGCCCTGGCACTACATAAGATGATCCCATAGATCAATCCCCATTTCATCTGAGGAAGTGTAATCTTTCGAAAGATCGTAAATCCACTGGCTCCCATCAATGCTGCTGCCTCTTCTTCGTCTTTTCCCTGTGAGTTTAAGATCGGTATGATCTCCCTTGACACAAATGGGAAGGTCACGAAAATGGTTGCTAAAATGACTCCTGGAATCGCAAATGCGATCCGGATATTCGTTCCAAAGAAGGTGTTGATCGCTCGGATCGCTGGATACGTCCATCCAAGTCTTCCAAATGTCATCAAGAATGCAAGGCCTACGATAACTGGTGAAATGGAAAATGGAATATCGATCAAAGTTGCTAAAACCTGTTTTCCTTTGAAACTGAATTTAGTCAATAAAAATGCTGCCATGATCCCGAAAAATGTATTGATCGATACCGCAACAAGCGTTGCCAGAATCGTTACAAATAAAGCGCTTCTTACATACTCCGTTGATATGGAACTTACATAAAATTTAAATCCCTCACTTAATGAATTTGTAATAACGGAAAATAACGGTAAGACCAACATGACGATCATAAATAAAGCACTGATCGTGATCAGGATGATCTTCGTTCGCTGTTTTCTTTTTTCAAACTTCTGCTGTTCATTCATGATCTTCTCCTTACTGTGCATTGACTCTTCTTGCCTGTCTTACCTGTATGATATTGATCACAAATAACATCACAAAGGAAATGATCAGCATGACAAGAGCAATAGCTGTTGCACTTTTATAGTCGATATAGTTTAATTTCTGCATGATCACATAAGAGATCATCTGTGTATGTTCCTTGGCACTGTTTCCTGAGATATAGATCACACTTCCGTATTCCCCGATTCCCCTTGCAAATGCCAATCCAAATCCTGTTAATAATGCAGGTCTTAATTCTGGTAAAATGACTTTAAAGAATGTTCTTGTCGGTGTTGCACCTAACATATACGCTGCTTCTTCATACTGGTCATCCATTTTCTCAAGCACTGGCTGAACCGCTCTTACGATGAATGGAATCCCAATAAACACAAGTGCGATCAAAAGTCCGATCCTTGTATAAGAAATCTTAATCCCAAAGTGTGCAAAGTATCGTCCGATCATTCCATCTTCTGCATACATTTTTGATAATGTAATACCAGCAACTGCGGTTGGCAGTGCAAAAGGAAGTTCGATCATCCCATCCATTAATCGTTTCCCCGGAAATTCATATTTTACAAGTACCCATGCGATGATCAGCCCAAACACAACATTTATCAATGCTGCAATAAACGAACTTCCGATACTTGTGATAAATGCATTTCTTACTGTTTCTTTCGATATTAATGTAAAGAATTCATTCGGCGATAATTTTAGTGCGTATGCAAATACGGATGCTAATGGAATCAGTACGATCAATGATAACATCGTTACTGTAACTCCCATCGTTAATCCGAACCCTGGAATGACCCTTGCTTTTTTCGCTTTTTTTAATGTCCTATTCTCGTTATTTGTATTACTCATCTTCATTCCTGCCTTTTTATTGATTTATATAAATCTTGTCAAACAACGCTCCATCTTCAAAATATTTCTTGTAAGCCTGATCCCATCCTCCAAAATCACTGATCTTATATAGTTTCATGTTCAGATTAAATTTACCTTGATACTGTTTTAAGATTCTTTCATTCGATGGCCGGTATCCTTCTTCGGCTGCGAGTTTCTGTGCTTTGTCACTGTAGAGATATTTTAAATACTCTGTTGTGATCTTCTTTGTTCCATTGACCTTTACGTTATCATCAACAAGGCTTACACTTGGCTGTGCCAAGATACTGATGCTTGGTGTAATGATCTCGTATTTATCTGGATAATTCTTAACTGTCTGAATTGCTTCATTCTCCCATGCGATCAAGACATCACCTTTTTTATTTTCTACAAAAGTTGTCGTAGAACCTCTGGCTCCTGAATCCATAACAGATACATTCTGATATAATTTTGTCAGGAATTGTTCTTCCTTTTTCTGATCGTGATAAGTATCAATCGCATAACCATAAGCTGCTAAGAAGTTCCAGCAAGCACCCCCGCTGCTCTTTGGATCTGGTGTGATGACTTCCACTCCTTTTTTGATCAAGTCTTTCCAGTCTTTGATGCTTTTCTTGTTTCCTTTTCTTACAAGAAAGACGATCGTTGACGTATATGGTGCAGAATCATTTGAAAATCTCTTCTGCCACCCTTTATTTATAAGTCCTGTCTGTTCGATCAGTGAAATATCATGTTCTAAGGCCAGTGTTACAACATCACCATTGCTTCCTTCTACTACTGATCTTGCCTGACTTCCAGAACCACCGTGGGACTGGATCACTTCGACTTTCTTTCCATATTTGTCTTTATAATATTTGATAAAATCTTTGTTGTATTTCTCATAAAACTCTCTTGTCGGATCATAAGAGACATTTGTGATCGTAAGATTTTCTTTTCTCTTATTTCCACATCCTTCCATAGAAACCATAAGAATCATACAGAAACTTAAAAGGATCATTTTCTTACAGATATTCTTTTCTATAGTTCTTTGTTGTCTTATTTTCATGGTTTCTTCTCCTTTATTTTAATTCCATACTATTTCTGTATGTTTTGTATGAATTGGATTATATAAGATTTCTGTATACATGTCAACAAATATCGTTATAAAAATTTATAATAACTGATTCAAAGAAATTTTTATTATGTTCATCTTTGCTCATAAAAGCACGAAAAAAAGACGTTTTGACATATGTTTTCAATACGTCAAAACGTCTTTCTTTCATTTATTATTTCATATATTTTTTCAGATTCTTCTTTTGTTTGTCACTGATCTGATAAAAAGTCTGTTTCCCATTCTTATCTTCGATTCCAATGACAGTACGATCTCCGAGAAGTATTTTTGTTAATGTACCACTTGTATAGAAACGATACTCATTCCATGAGGCTGTATCCAGTGTGGCATCTTTTCCAGATAACTTCTTCGCTTTCTCAATAATCTTAGATACTTTGATCGCTGTATCATTAAATTTCATCTTCTTATCTGTTACAACAATCTGGGCATCTGCAATTCTTGCTGCTACGTTACTGTAATTCTTCTGCTCTTTGGCATCGATCAACGCATCTCCAACAGTTGAAGCACCATTATATGCGTAAACATTCTCTGGAATCTCATCAAACACAATATAACTGTCACCATATACTTTGAATTCAAACGTTGTATTATCTTCATCAATCAACGCATAAGAATAACTTTGTTTATACTGCTTCTCTACATCGGTTGGTGTGATTCCGATCATTCGATTACATCCAGTTACAATCTTCTTTACATATTTGCAGACAGGAATATTCGTTACTGCAAAACTCTGATTCTTGATCGTATTCGTTGCAAAGTCAACTTTAATGATCCTGCTGTCTTTGACACGACTTTTGTAGTCTGCAATCTTTTGATCTCCAGAAGTTGCATGGATTGCTTTGATCTTCTTATTTAGTGAATTTGTTTTTTTCTTTTCTTCTTTTAACTGAACAGACAGTTTATCTCTTTGATCTTTAAGACTCTGATAATATTTTGATTCCACGACAGCATCTTTTGACGGCTTAAAGCATCCCGTCATCATCACGCTACTCATTGCGATCACCGCTGCTGTTAGTATATATTTTGCACCTTTCATATGGTTTCCCTCCATTACAGGTCCTATCGTTTTTGAGCGATCTCTCCTGCGTTCTTATAGATGCTGTTTGGTGCGATACATCCACGTACCATAGATAATGGATAAATATTGGTATCATGACCAACCACTGATCCTGGATTCAAGATAGTTCCGCATCCTACTTCTACACGAGAACTTAAGATCGCACCGATCTTCTTTCTTCCAGTCTCAATCTTTTCTTCTCCGTTTTTGATCACAACGTTTGTCTTGTCAGATTTTACATTCGATGTGATGGATCCAGCTCCCATATGAGACTTATATCCTAAAATAGAATCTCCTACATAATTGTAATGAGGCACCTGAACATTATTAAATAAAATATCATTCTTGATCTCTGTAGAATTTCCTACAACACATCCTGCCCCGATCAATGCATTTCCTCTGATAAATGCTCCTGGGCGCACTTCTGTATCTGGACCAATGATCGCTGGTCCATTGATCGTTGCCGTCTTGGCGATCGTTGCACTTTTCGCGATCCATACATCTTCTTCTACCTGATCATATTCATCTACTGATAGTGTTGGTCCAACTTCCAGTACAAAATCTTTGATCAATGGAAGAATCTCCCATGGATACGTTGTCTGTTCAAATAATTGAGCTGCAATTGTCTGATCTAAATCCTGAAAGAATTCTTTGTTTGTTAATTCTACCATCTGATTTTACCTCTTTCTGTTCTTATTATCTGTTTCAATCCACAGTCTGTAATTTTCATTTGAAATCCAACTCGATCGGACAGTGATCTGATCCCATCACATCTGTTAAGATCTTCGCATCACTGATACGATCTTTTAAACACTCTGATACAATAAAATAGTCAATGCGCCACCCTGCGTTATTCTTTCTCGCATTGAAGCGGTAAGACCACCAGGAATAGATTCCTGTCTGGTCTGGGTATAAATAACGGAAGGTATCGATAAATCCATTGCTAAGGATTGTTCTCATTTTTTCACGTTCTTCATCCGTGAAACCAGCATTTTTTCTATTTGTCTTTGGGTTCTTAAGATCTATGGATTCTACTGCCACGTTCAAGTCTCCGCAGAAAATCACCGGCTTCTTCTCTTCTAACTTCTTCAAATAAGCAAGAAAATCCTCTTCCCACTTCATTCGATAAGAAAGTCTTGCCAGTTCACTTTGTGAATTCGGTGTATACACTGTGATAAAGTAATAATCTTTAAACTCCAGTGTGATCACACGTCCTTCCTGATCATGTTCTTCTATCCCAAGACCATAAAAAACGCTGATCGGTTCTTCTTTTGTAAAAATGCCTGTTCCTGAATATCCCTTCTTCACTGCATAATTCCAGTACTGGTGATATCCCGGAAGATTCAGGTCAAGCTGGCCTTCCTGCATCTTACTTTCCTGAATGCAGAAGATATCGGCATCTGTCTCATTGAAAAAATCCAAAAATCCTTTCTTCACACATGCTCTGATCCCATTGACATTCCATGATATGAATTTCATCTAATTTCCTCCACGTCTCTTATTATAAAGAAACATAATCACTCCTGCTGCAATGATCACACAATATCCTACAAAACTCAGCATATCTGGAAGCTGTCCAAAAACGAAGAATCCCATAATTGCTGAGAACATGATCTGTGTGTAATCATATACAGAAATTTCCCTTGCTGGTGCATACGTATATGCCGCTGTGACTCCAAACTGTCCTCCTGCAGCAGCTAATCCTGTTAATAACAAAAAGAATAACTGCCTTGCTGAAATCGGATGAAAATCCATGATCAAATATGGTACACACGCCAACATAGAAAATGTTGAGAAGAAAAGCACGATCATTGGTCCTCTTTCTCCTCTAAGTCCAAGTTTTCTCACACAGGTATATGCAAAACCTGCACACATTCCTCCTGCAAAGCCGATCACAGCTGCTGGTGTCATCCCGCCTGCGAAACTTGGTTTTACAATAAATAAACTACCGACAAAAGCTGCGATCACGCATGCGCATTGTGTCGGTGTGATCTTCTCTTTCAGTACTAAATAAGAAAATACAATAACAAAAAATGGCGATAACTTATTTAGACATGAAGCATCTGAAAGCACCAGGTGATCTACCGCATAAAAGTTGCAGAAAATACCTAAGGTCCCAAAAAGGGACCTTAGAATAAACCAATGCAAATTTCTTTTCTGAATCTGAATCTTTTCCTTGTTGCGAATGATCATGATAAACGCAATGACCGCCGCAACTAAATTACGGAAAAAACTCTTCTCGATCGCTGGAAGATCTCCTGACAGCTTTAAAAACAATGCCATAAGGGCAAAGGAAAAAGCTGACAGTATGATGCATATAATTCCACGATTCTTATCTTTCATAACAAGATTATACTCTTGAAGAATATTCTCCAGTTCTTGTATCGATCTTTAACGTATCACCTTCGTTAACGAATAATGGTACCATTACCTGAGCACCTGTTTCAACGATACATGGTTTTGTAGCACCCTGTGCTGTGTTTCCTTTTTCTCCTGGTTCACATTCTGTAACAAGTAATTCTACAGAGATTGGTGGCTCAACCTGGAATGCATTCCCTGCGTGAGAAACGATTGTAACGTTTTCGTTTTCTTTAACGAATTTTAAAGAATCTCCGATAACATCTGGTCCTAATGCGATCTGATCAAATGTTTCGTTATCCATGAAGTAGAATAATTCTCCATCATTGTACAGATACTGCATTTCTTTACGTTCGATATGAGCGTTTTCAAATTTCTCTGTTGGACGGAATGTTTTCTCAACAACTCCACCGTTCTTGATATTTTTTAATTTACAACGTACGAATGCCGCTCCCTTTCCAGGTTTTACATGCTGGAATTCGATGATCTGGTAAATATTATTCTCGAACTGAATTGTTAATCCATTCTTAAAATCTCCTGCTGTAACCATATTATAATTGTCCTCCTTAAATTATATCTTTTTTTATTTTATCTTAAATCTATAGTTGAATCAACTATTTATTTGCTAATTTATAGATTTCGTATATGTCATTCTCATCACAGACCTTAAAAGAACCAATCGTTCTGGTCCCCTCATAGGAACATCCATGTGCCATTTGTTTTACTTCTTCGTCTGTTTTTGAACCAATTTCTTTCGCCTCACAAAAACTTGTCGGCATATCAAGTGATGCAAAATATGTAACTGTTTTTCGGATTCCTTCCTGTGCTGCCTTCACATCGTCAGCTTCTTCTACATTCCAGACTCTTCTTGCATACTGGGCGAATCTGGATGGTTTGGCATCATATACATAAGCTGCCCATGCTCCCCAGACAGCGGATAAACTTGCCCCATGTGCAATATCGAACTTCGCACTTAATTCATGTCCCAACTGATGCACTGCAAAGTCCTTCTCAGCTCCAAGTCCTGTAATTCCATTATGAGAAAGACTTCCTGCCCACATGATCTCACTCATCGCATTGTAATCATGCAAATCCTTGATCGCGATCGCACCATTTCTGATCACTGTGCGAAGCAATCCTTCTGCGATCTCATCCGTCAGTTCATTATTCTCTGTCTGTGTAAAATATCGATCTAATGTATGCATCATAATATCTACAACACCACATCCTACCTGATATTTTGGCAATGTATAGGTAAGTTCTGGATTCATGATTGCAAATGCTGGACGATTAAAGTCTGTGGAAAGTCCTCTCTTGATCTTTGTCTCTTCATTCGTAAGAACTGCAGAATCACTTGTCTCACTTCCTGCTGCTGCAAGTGTTAATACAACTCCAACAGGAAGAGATCTCTTCACTGTCTGTTTCTTAGACCAGAACTCCCAGATATCTGTATCTGGATTCGCTGTTCCATGTGCCACAGCCTTTGAGGTATCGATCACACTTCCTCCACCAACTGCTAATACAAAATCTGTGCCAAATTCAATGGATTTCTTCACTGCTTCTCTCGCAAATGAAAGCCTTGGATTCGGCTTCACGCCTCCAACTGTCATATATTCAAGACCGGCTTCTTCTAATGAAGCAGTTACCTCATCAAGTAATCCGCTTCTTACAACACTTCCTCCACCATAGACAACGAATACTTTGGAAGCTTTCAGGCTTTTCGCAAGTTCTCCTGCCTGCTTCTGTGTCTCTTTTCCAAAAATGATTCTTGTTGGTGTATACTGGGTAAATCCATGCATTCGCTCATCCTCCATCTGCCCATAAACAGGGGCAAAACTTGTATGTTACTGATTAATCTGCATCTCTTGTTAACTTCACAACGATCTCTTCTGCGATCTCTTCCACAGTCTTATAATCTGTATTCACTACAACATCTGCTGCCGCTTCGTACTTTGGACGGCGTTGTTCCATCATATTAGAAATAAATTCAGTATTCTTATTCCCACGTAATAATGGTCTGTCATCATTGTCTTTGACACGCTCTAAGATCACTTCTGGAGATGCTGTTAATAAAACGACCTTTCCATTCTTCTTCATCTCAGCAACGTTCTCATCACGAAGCGCAACTCCACCACCACAGGAGATGATCTGGTTATTCTTCTTCTGAAGCTCAATCAAAAGGTTTGTCTCACAGTTTCTGAAATATGTCTCTCCATATTCTTCAAAAATCTTATTGATAGACATTCCTTCTTTCTTCACGATCTCTTCATCCATCTCTACCTGTGGAGATGCAAGGATCTTACTTAGATATGTAGAAACAGTACTCTTACCTGCTCCCATAAATCCGATCAATAAGATGTTATGTGTAAATAATGTCTTTGCCTGAATTCTTCTGCTGTTTTCTACAATATAAGTAAATATATCAAGAATCTCATCCTTATAGGTATTCTCATCCACATGTGTGAGCAGCATCTTACGCTGTCTCTTTTCCTGTTCTGGCTGAAGGATTGGCAATCCATTCTCTTTCTTGTAGACCATGATCTCTTTGATGATATCCATTCTCTCTTCTAATACAGAGACAATCTTCTTATCACACAGATCTAATCTCTCTCTAATCTCTTCTAACTGACTCATCTTCTTGTTCTTTCCTTTTCTATACTAAATGTCCCCATACTTCTCAGATAACGAAGTGTGGTCTTGTTCAGTATATCATACATTCCTATATTTTTTCAATTCATTGCCTCTATAATTTAGGCAAATTCACTTTGATCTGTGATAAATGAAATAAAATCTTTCACAACCGGTGTCAGATATTTTTCTTTTTTTAGTACAAGATATATATATCGTTCGATCTCTGGTGATATGATCGGACGAACACACACATCCATTGTATCAAGAAGCGGAATCTTTGGAACAATCGCAATTCCAAATCCTGCTGCAACAAGCCCTGCAACAGAAGAATCTTCTTCCCCTTCATATGCAATCGTTGGTTGCCTTTTAATTCTTGAAAAACAACTGTCGATCACTGGCCTTAATCCACTGTTCTTTGTAAAATATACGTAATCATATTCAATTGTATCCAGAAGATCGATTTCTTCCTTTTGAGCCAATGGATGGTCCTTTGGTGTGATCAAAACCAGTTCTTCCTGACCAACCGGAATAAATTCAAGTTCATCTTCCCCTTCCACATAAGAAGAAAATGCAAGATCATATTTCCCATCTTTTAATTCTTCCACGATTTTCTTCGTCGTTCCCTGTCCAAATGAAAAATGAATATGATTCTTCCCTTTTTCTTCCAGATAACCTTTGATCAGATTTGGAATAAAATGACTTCCCAAAGTAAAGATATACCCCATATCAATAAATCCACCGCTGGTTCCTGATGTTTCTGTTACCACCCTTTTTCCTTCATCCAACATATCCAGCGACTGCTCCACATAACGTAAAAACAACGCTCCATATTTCGTTAATTTTGCATTTCTCCCCTGTTTTTCGAATAATTTCACTCCTAATTCACTCTCAAGACATGAGATCGCATGACTTAAACTTGGCTGCGTGATGGACAACATATCGGCGGTTCTTGTATAGTGTTCTTCCTTAGCTAATGCCCGAAAATAGTACAAATGATTCAAATTCATAATCTATTCCCTTTCAATTCATAAAATTTATTTATGGATAGTATACCATATTCTTCATTGCATTTATATATCTACTTTGCTATAATTATTTTTAGAAAACTATTAAGCAAATTGGAGGATCATAATTATGGCAGCAAAGAATTTCCGTAAATTATTTGAACCGTACACAGTAAAATCTATGACATTAAGGAACAGAATTGTCATGACTCCCATTGGAACAAATTTTGCTGAGCATACCGGAGAAGTAAATGAGAGAATCATTGATTATTATAAACAGCGTGCAAAGGGCGGAACAGGTCTGATCACAATTGAAGCTGCGAGTGTTTATTCACCACAGGGAGCAAGCGGATCATACCAGCTTCGTATCGACCACGATAACTATATTCCTGGATTATACAGATTATGTGAAAGCATCCATGACTGCGGATCCAAAATCAGCATCTTATTAAACCATGCTGGTTCTGTAGCAAATGGTAAGATGACAAACATCCAGCCAGTATCTGCATCTGATATTCCATCCAGAGTTGGTGGTGATATTCCTCGTGCTTTAACAACAGATGAAATCTACACGATCGTTGATAAATTTGCTGAAGCAGCAAAACGTGCAGTTACAGCAGGATTTGATGCTGTTGAGATTCAGGCTGGACATGGTTATTTATTAAACCAGTTCTTATCTCCAACAACAAATGACCGTACTGATGAATTTGGTGGATCCAAAGAGAATCGTGCACGTTTCACTACATTAGTATTAAAAGCTGTTCGTGAGACAGTTGGTGAAAATATTCCTATCTTCTTAGGAATCAGTGCTGATGAACTTGCTGAAGGTGGTAACACATTAGATGATACATTAGAGATCGTTGAATATTTCAAAGATTACGTTGATGTATTTGATGTTTCTGCTGGACTTACATGTTCTATCCAGTACCAGTATGATGCAGATTACCTTCCAGATGGATGGAAATCTTATATGTCTAAATCAATCAAAGAAAAGACTGGAAAGCCTTGTCAGACAAGTGGTAATATCCGTGAACCAGAAGTTGCAAACCGTATTCTTGAAGATGGTGAAGCAGATCTGATCGCAATCGGACGTGGACTGATCGCTGATCCTGAATGGGTAAATAAAGTTCAGTTTGGTAACACAGATGATATCAATCGTTGTATCTCATGTAACAATGGATGTACAGCAACATTAGGGGATGAACCTATCAGATGCAGCATCAATCCTGCTCTTATTTCAGGTTCATTATATAAAGATAAGAAATTAAAGAAACCATGTAACGTTGTCGTTGTTGGTGGTGGTACTGCTGGTCTTGAAGCTGCATGCACAGCTGCTGAAGTTGGATGTGCAACTGTTCTGATCGAGAAATCAGGAGAACTCGGTGGACTTGCCAGACGTGTAGGAAAGATGCCTAACAAACAGCGTCTTGGATATTTCCCTCAGTACTTAGAACGTCGTGCAATGAAACTTAAGAACCTGTTTATCTGTAAGAATACAGAAGCTTCTATCGAATTTATCGAAGGTTTCAAACCAGATATCGTTGTTAACGCAACAGGATCCGTTCCTCTTCTTCCAAATATCCCTGGATTAAAGGAGAACTTAGAAGCAGGTAATGTATCTACGATCTTTGATCTGGTAGATCACGTAGATTCTTATCCAGAAGATTTATCTGGTAAGAAAGTTGTTGTGATCGGTGGTGGTAACGTAGGACTTGACGTTGTTGAATTCTTTGTTCCTAGAAAAGCTGATGTAACGATCGTTGAGCAGAAAGCTCACTTCGGTGAGAACCTTGACTTTATCACTAAGACTGGTTCTATCGAATTCATGAATAAGAATAAAGTAAATCAGTATCCAAATGCTTCTTTATTAGAAGTTAAAGATCACAGCTTTATTGTAAGACATGACTATAAAGATCTTGAATTAGACTTCGATTATGGATTTGTATGTCTTGGAATGCAGTCTGCAACTCCTTCTCTTCAGGAATTATACAACCACTTCATCTATGAAGGTGTTGAAGTACTTAATATCGGTGACAGTGCTCAGACACGTCGTATCATCGAAGGTGTAAAAGAAGGTCGTGACATTTTAGTTGCATTAGAACGTCAGGATTTCATCTAAGATCATAATTTTGATTTCAAACCTTTCTTTGAAAGATAAGAAATATATTGTAAATCGAGTAGGAGGCGGTGACTAACCGCCGTCCTCTCACACCACCGTGCGTACC
>ERZ791825.82-NODE-82-length-99912-cov-9.833692_pt1 | contig 99912 bp, 128 predicted proteins | sample MGYA00510298_ERZ791825 | MGnify/ENA primary metagenome ERZ791825 (study PRJEB30046, sample SAMN00792010) | human gut metagenome | study: EMG produced TPA metagenomics assembly of the A metagenome-wide association study of gut microbiota in type 2... | reverse complement strand
TATTGATTAATCTTATATCAGTTTTTTGTGTTTACACAAAACTTGAAACAGTCTCTAGTTTAGCTACTGGAGAGTAATCAATTATTCCTGTGGACATATTAATATTTCTGACCATCCACATCATGCGAAGCAGATTCCCTCAATACAACTTTCCCTGCTGCCTGACGCCGTCTCGTATCAGACATTGCCGCATAATGTTTTCGAGTCGTATTAACATCAGAGTGTCCAAGAACCTCCGCCACAAGATAAATATCATCGGTCTCCTGATAAAGAGCAGTACCATAAGTACTACGCAGTTTATGAGGAGTGATCTTCTTTAGTGGAGTGACTTCCTTCGCATATTTTTTCACAAGATTCTGGACCGCCTGCACACCAATCCTTCGTCTTTGCATAGAATAAAATAAAGCATCTTCATGCCCTTCCTTTGGAATGATGAGTTTTCTGCTGCCCTCAATATATTGCTCTAAAGCATCTGCAACTTCATTTCCAAAATAGACGGTCATTTCTTTTCGTCCTTTTCGGATCAGATGAAGACCGTTATTGCGGAAATCAACATCATCAATGTTTAGACCCACTAATTCAGATACACGGATTCCAGTCCCAAGAAGAAGTGTAATGATCGCAAGATCACGTTCCTTGGTCTTTTCATAATAAGCAAGTTTCTGCCCGGTTAAATGGTCACCTCCGTGTTCTACAAAATCAAGCAAAGAAGCAACTTCATCGGCTTCTAAACGGATAATTTCCTTCTCACGGATTTTTGGCATATCAACAAGCAATGTTGGATTTTTCTCAATCAGCTGTCGTTTGTAAAAATATCCGTAAAAAGAACGGAGTGCAGACATCTTACGAAAAACACCTTGTTCAGTATTCTGCATATGCTTATGTTGTTCTTCCGAGATGTAAACCTTTAAATATTCCATATATTCTTCCAGATCAACGGATTCAATCTTATCAAGATCACTTACTTTAAAATCCAGCACAGAGTAATTACGGTAAGCAGGATTTTCATCGATCAGAAAATGAAAGAAGACTCTCAGATCATATGCATAAGCAATTCGAGTTCTTACTTGTGTGGTAGAATCAATTGCACGGAAGAATTCTTTCGCAAAAGGCGGGAGTGTTTTAATAAGTTCACGTAATTTGATCGTCTGTCTTGCAGTCAGATCGTCATAATATGGTAATGATTTCATAAAATTCACCTGTTTCTTATTTATTTAGCATACCATTTACGGCTATTCAGTAGTAGTAAATGAAAATAATACATGACTTATTCTATCAATTTTTCACAAAGCTTGCAAACTTTCCCCTTCTATGTATAATAATAGTTAGTCAAGACTAACTAGAACGAAAATAAAAAGAAAGGAACATTTCGTGTATGATGCAATTTTTTAAATCATCAACAAAAGAAACGATGAACTTCCTAAGATATGTCGGACCAGGTTTACTAGTCACCGTAGGTTTTATAGATCCCGGAAACTGGGCAAGTAATATCGCAGCAGGTTCCGGTTATGGATATACGTTATTATGGATGGTCACATTATCAACGATCATGCTCATTATCTTACAGCATAATGCAGCACATCTAGGAATCGTCACAGGAAAATGTTTATCAGAAGCAACAAGTCTGTATATTAATAAAGGGTTTAAGAACATCATTTTATTAACAGCAGTTGCAGCATCGATCGCAACCGCAATGGCAGAACTTTTAGGTGGTGCAATGGCATTAGAAATGCTGTTTCATATTCCAGTAAAGATTGGTACATTTATCATTTTAGTGATCGTACTGATCTGTCAGTTTACGAATGCATACAGCAGAATCGAGAAACTGATCATCTTATTTGTATCACTGATCGGATTCTCTTTTCTGTTTGAAATCTGTATTGCAGATATTGAATGGAAACAGGCGCTGATCGGATGGGTAAAGCCAGAAATTCCCAAAGGTTCACTTCCAGTTGTCATGAGTGTTCTAGGAGCAGTCGTGATGCCACATAACCTGTTTTTACATTCAGAGATCATTCAGAGCAGAGAATGGAATCTAAAAGATGAAAATGTGATAGAACAGCAGTTAAAATACGAGTTTAAAGATACCTTATTTTCCATGATCATAGGATGGGCAATTAACAGTGCAATGATCTTAATGGCAGCAGCTACCCTGTATCAAGGAAATGGTCATTCTATTGATGATATTCATTTAGCAGGTTCCATGTTAACACCACTTCTTGGAAATGCAGCATCAATTATTTTTGCACTTGCATTATTGCTTGCTGGAATCTCATCAAGTATTACAGCAGGAATGGCCGGCGGAACGATTTTTTCTGGAATTTTTGATCATCCTTATGATATTCATCATAAAGATACGAAATTAGGAGTTCTTATTACGATGATTCCGGCAACATTGATTATTTTACTGATAAAATCTCCATTCGATGGATTGATCTATTCCCAGATGTTTTTGGCAGTTCAACTTCCTATTACGATCTTTACTCAGATCTATTTGACATCCTCAAAGAAAGTCATGGGGAAATATGCGAATTCGAAACGATTAAAGATCATACTTTTTATGATTGCACTGATCGTAACATTTCTTAACATATGTCTGTTTGTGACTGGATTTTAAATATAAAAAATGAGATAATAAAGATAAAAAAGAAAGGAGCATCTTATGGAAATTAAATATCTATCAATTAAGAATTTTAAATCAATCCGGCATATGGAAATATCAGATATCCAGAATGCTCTGATTCTTGTTGGAAAGAATAATACAGGAAAATCATCCATCCTTCATGCCTTGCGTGCAGTCGAAGGATCTTATGAAATCTCATTGGATGATTTTAACGAGACAATGCAAAATATAGAGATTGGATTTATATTATCCATTACAGAAGAAGATCTTCATATTTTTCATAAAAATGGTATGGTGAGTCAGTATAAAAAATACGATCTTTGGAAAAAGGATTTTGAGAGTAAACTTCCATCTTACAAAAATGAAGAGATCACCTTTACATTCATTGCCAATAAAGAAGGCAAACAGCGGTTTTACGATGGAAAAAAGAAACATAATAAGTATATCCGGGAAATTTTTCCAACTATTTATTTCATTGGAACGAACCGTAATTTAAAACAGATACAGGATGATCTTTTTATGTTACAGGAAGACAGTTTGCTTAAGATCATGCGTACAAACTGCTGTATGTTTGATCCTGTGAAACCATGTACTCATTGTTTTCAGTGTATCGGTCTGATCGATCAGAAGAGTCCCAAAGAGCTGAATGCATTTGAGGCTGCAAAGTTATTTGAATATAAATTGTATGAGATGAACATTGATCAGTTTGAGAAACGTATTAATGAGAGCTTCCATAAGAACGGCGGATTTGAGGATATCATTTTCTCTATGAATTATGATGTTGATCAGATGCTTCAAGTTAATGCAGAGGCTTATAACAAAGAACGTGATATTTCAATTTCTGTGGAACGATTGGGGCGTGGAATGAAAAGTATTTATATGCTTTCTCTTCTGGAAGCTTATGTAATGGATGAGAATAGTCTTTCATCGATCATTCTGGTAGAGGAACCAGAGATGTTTTTGCATCCACAACTGCAAAAGACAGCCAGTGAGATCCTTTATCGTCTGGCACAGAAGAATCAGGTGATCTTTACAACACATTCTCCACATTTATTAGCCAATTTTAGCAGTAGACAATTATGTCAGATCATATTGGATGAAGATTCATATTCTGTTGCAAAGAAGAAAACGAACATTAGTTCGGTATTAGACGATCTTGGATATAATGCTTCCGATCTTATGAATGTTGATTTTGTTTTTATCGTAGAAGGAAAACAAGATAAATACCGTTTGCCATTGTTGTTAAATCATTACTATTCTGAGATTTATGATGAAGATGGCAGATTAAATCGTGTAGCGATCCTGACAACAAACAGCTGTACCAATATCAAGACGTATGCCAACTTAAAATATATAAATCAGCTTTATATGAAGGATCGTTTTTTAATGATCCGTGATAGTGATGGTAAGGATCGAGATATGCTGGGGAAACTGTAAATATGGTAATTTACTAAGATTTCATGTATTTATGCGGGTTTGTAGAAGTTGTTAAGAGCGGTAAAAAGCACTTAGAAGCGGTTTACTCATACATTACTTATACATCACATCTTCATTCAAACAGGCTATTTTATTTTTAATATTTCATTCATTAACCATTCTGGTTTCCTCCTAGTATATACATCTTCTGTTATATCTTCGATTGCATGACCTATTATGTATTTAATTGCATATTCATTCAAATCAGCATTTTTCATCATAGTTGTGAAATGTACACGTCCGTCGTGACATCTATGTTCTGGATTTAGGTTTAATTGTTTTTTAATATTATTAAATCTATGTCTATATTTGTCATATGTTAGTTTTAAACCACTACCACACTTACAACAATCTACGACATTTATTAAATATTCGCTATTAAGTGATTTAGCCTCATCATACCTTTTTTGGATAAGAGGTCTTATTATAGGATGAATTGGAACGATCCTATCTTCCCCAGCATCCGTTTTCATTCCCCCTTTAATGAACCAATTTTTTAGATCTACATTTTCCATTCGTATTAAACCTAACTCTTGTGGGCGCCATCCGCTATAACATTGAATTAATAACACATCAACATATTTTATTTTATATAAATTATCCCATAATTTTTTGATTTCTGCAGGTGTAAAATCAATATGATCTTTTTTATTTTTCTTAGCCTCTTTTCTCACTTCTTTAGGTAAATTAAATTGTCTAGCATAATTAGCGTCAGTTAAATCATACTCCAAAGCATAATCGAATAATAAATTAAAAATACTTTTCATTTTTCGTTTAGTATTAGGCGAGGCCATATTTTTTTTATCATTTTTTATTATATAGGCATCTTCGATGCAACCTTTCATGTGTCGAACATGTACATCTTTAACTTTCATATCATAAATTGTACTTGCGTACTTCCATGGATTTTCGATATTACGAATAGCAGATTTACTTTTTAAATGTTTGAAATGTTCCACGGACCATCTATCATACAACTCCTTAATAGTAATATCTTTACTCACATCATAAGGATTCTTATGATATTCCACCAAAGCTGCGTACGCATCGTTATAAGTTTCAAAATAGGCGTTAGGTTTTAATAGTTTTGATAAGAACTTACCATCATTAGTCTTACCTGCTGGAACCATAGCTCTATATGGTTTTCTAAGATTAGGGTTATTAAGTTTTGTAATCTGACCAAAACCGTTAGGTAAACGTTTTCGTCTATTACTTTTCCGCCTAATATTCGACATTTTCTTATCATTTAAGACATACCCACAGTGCGGACACATAACCGCAGAATCACTTACTTGTAAATTACATTCTGGACATTTAATTAACATATATTAACCTCCTTGTATATTTCCATAACTTACCATTGAAATTTACAGCTCGATTGTATATCTTGATATAGGAGTGTGTCAAATCATACATCGGAAAAAAAGGAGGTTTATGGTACGAGAAAGCGAGCATTTATGCCCTTTGTGCGGAGGCGAATTAAAATATTTGGGACACGTCCGGCGAATCATGAAAACTGGTAGTGGACACTCAAAATGGATAGAGGTTAGACGTTTAAGATGCACAGAATGCGGAACTATTCATAGAGAACTACCAAATTCTTTATTACCATACAAGCATTATTCGACTGATATTATAAATCGAGTAGTGTCTGGCAAGATTACACCAGATGTATTAGAGTATGAGGATTATCCATGTGAACTAACTATGAAACATTGGACCGAAGAATTTACAAAAGATAATTGACCGACTTCTTTTTTACTATCCATAATAAGGCGCCTAAAATAGTCGTTGAAAGGAGGTAGAAGTAGATGAATGTAATTGAATTTCCTCAAGGATCTGTACCCGTATCTATTGCAGCTAAAGTTTTTGGTAAAGATCCTTCCTGGGTAAGAGCAGGCATTATATCAGGATGGTTACCCATTGGGAAGGCTACTAGAAATGGACAACTGATCACATCAATAGACGATATGGATTCTAAACAGGGAAGAATTAATTTTTATATTTCTCCGAAACGACTATGGGAAGAAACAGGCTACTTATGGGATGGAACGAGGTGAGTTAAATGGGAACAAAGATACGTCCGGAATTATCGAAGAAAAATAAGTATTGGATTCCGAGACATAGATATTATGAATTGAAACACTTCTGCTTACAATATCCAGAGTGGAAAGAACAGTATACTAATTTAAGTAGTGTGACAACACCGAAACTAACAGATAGAGTTTTTAGAAATATAGGACATCATAGTGATCCGACAGAAAGATGTGCTGAACGAAAGATATTTTATCAATGTCGTATTGCGATGTTAGAACAGGTGGCAGTCTTGACCGATAAAGATTTGGCTAAATATATTTTACTGGCTGTTACGTACGGACACTCTTATACATATTTAAAAGCTAAGTTAGATATTCCGTGTAGTAAAGACACTTACTACGACAGGTATAGAAAATTCTTTTGGATATTAAGCGACTTAAGAGATTAGTCAGGGCTCCTTTGGGAGCTCTTTTTATATTCGCGATAATTACAAACTCTATTATGAGAGAATAGTTAGCTCAGTTGGTGAGAGCGCTACGCAAGTAGAGGTCGACAGTTCGAATCTGTCACTATTTTCTTTTTGTTTTATTAACTATATTTCAAGGAGGTATCTTATGAAGAAACGAAGATTAAAACGATACGTAAAATCTCACAAGTCATTATTTTTAACATTAGCGGCATCGACTGGTGTGGTTTTGACAGGTATATTTGCAGGAACAGGGACAATTAAAGCTAACAAAATAATCAAATCGGAAGAAAAGAAAGCTGAAATAGAAAATGTAGAATTAACAAAGGCTGATATTTTTCTTTTGACTTGGAAGTGTTATATTCCAGCAGTAGCATCTGGCGTAGGTAGTATTGCATGCATATTTGGTTTAAATGTATTAAATAAGAAACAGCAGGAACAATTGATCAGTGCGTATGCTTTGTTAAATAATACTTATCACAAATATCGTAAGCAGGTTATTGAGAGATACGGAGAGGAAGTAGATGAAGAAATTAGAGAGAATTTGGGATATGCTGCGATTGGTGAATGTTCTAATATCTGTAGAATTGATTGTGATTATCCGGATGAAAAAGCCATTTTTTATGATCCAATCTCTGGGAACTCCGTGGTGAAATATGAACGAGAAGTAATGGCTGCGGAATATCATTTAAACCGTAATTTTATAATTGCTGGTGGGGTAACTCTTAATATGCTGTATGATTTTTTAGGATTACCACAGACTAAGGAAGGAGAAGAATTGGGTTGGAGTTTATGCGATGGTTATTGTTGGATAGACTTCGAACATACGTTATTATCTAAAGACGATGGTGGTATGCCTGTATATTCTATCGATGCAGTATTTTCTCCACATGACGAGTATGATGATTATTGATTATCAGGTTAAGTTATAGTATAATTTATTTATATTTTAAGTCACAAGGAGGAATCAGTATGAAGAAAAAAATATTGTTGGGATTAGTACTTGTTTTGTGCTGTCTCACAGGATGTGGAAGTAACAGTGGTAATAGTAAAAATAGTAATGATAATAGTCCGCCAGAAATCAAGATGTCTGATATCGATTGGAATATTAAAAGCGGGATTATAGATGGACAGAGAAGAATAGTATTTTCATATACGAATAATACTGATTATACAATTGGTGACATAGAATTAGATTTTCAGCGAAAAGCATCAACGACTGATGATGATATGCTTAAGGCGTTTGAACTACTCAAAGATACTGGAAATTACTCTGCGGACGATGTAAAAAAATTCTATATTACCGCATATAATCATAGATTTATAAAAAGTAAAAAATCATCGAATAAAGTTAGTTGTACTATCAACCATACATATTGGGCGGTGACAGATTTAAAACAGTATAAATTAATGGAACCCGATAAAGCTACTATTGCAATAATAAAAAATGATAAATTATATACGTTTTATTATGATTTTCAAAATAAAGAAATGACGATGGACGAAGATAAAAGTGGTGAAAAAATATATTCTTGGTCCACAAGTAAGATCGCAAAGAACCTTCCAAAACCAAAATTTCAAAGTGTAGCGGTTACTTACGATACGGACGATTATTTTATTTTTAATAGTTATGGAGTAACAAAATCAGAATATAAAGAATATTTGAAGCGTATAAAAGAAAAATTCCCTACTATGAAAGACGAAAATGACACATCTTATACAGGGACAAATGATAAAAACTACGAACTTAATATATCATATAATTCATTAGACCAAAGCGTAAATTGTTCTTTGGATACATCTAAATCTACAGAATCCACAACAGAAGCAACTACCACGACTACTGCAGAAAAAGTAACTACAACCGCTAAAAAGAAATCTACACAGACAAGTGGTATAAGACCAAGAATCAAGAAAGCTATTGATAGCTATGAAACAGTTATGAATGCTTATTGTAAATTCATGAAAAAATATAACGAATCCAGCGACACATCTTCTATGATGAAAGATTATTCAGATTACATGGAAAAATATAGTGATGCTGCAGAAAAATTCGAGAAGATTAAAGATGATAATCTGAACGATGATGAATTAGCATATTATACAAAAGTTCAGGTTAGAGTTACGAAGAAACTAGCAGATGTCCAGTAAATACGTACTAAGAAGATCCCTTATACAGGAGGTCTTCTTTTTTTATGTAAAAATCCGGACACAGGTTACAACAAAACATGATATTTTACTAATGCGTAAAAGAAAGGATAGCCGATGTATTATATTATTGCACTTTTATTAGGAATTCTTATAGGAGTGATGTTTTCTAAACGAAATACAAAAACCGATGGAATTTTAAGATTATTTGGATACAATGATCCAGAAGGGCCTTATATGCGACTTGAATTGAGTCATGCAGAACTAGATCAAGTTATTATTAAGAACACAGTATGCCTAGAAGTGATCAGAGATAATCCGAATTCGCAAAAATAACTGACTCTATTATGGAACATATTAATTATTTTTAAGGAGGACTTATAAAATGAGTATTAAAATGCAGTTAACAGAGGAATTTAATGACGAAATTTCAGAAGTTAGTAAGATGGAGATTGGTTCTAAAGAACACAGCGCAGCTGTAGACAGTTTAACCAAACTCGCAGATAGAATTATTGAAATCGATAAGATCGACAATGAGCAAGAGTTTGAAGAGATAACTCAGAGAATTGAAAGTTATCATAAAGACGAACAGCTTAAAGTCAGTAAAATCGATACAGTATTAAAACATGCGGGCAATTTTGGTAAAGCAGTGCTTATGGTTGGAGCAGGTCTTTGGGTGTATTCATCTTCTATGAAGTATGAAGAAAAAGGAATTATTCCTACAACTGACGGAGGTAGAAGCTCAATTAAGCAATTCTTAAATTTCATTAAATTGTAAGAAGAATAGAACGCTGAGGAAACTTGGCGTTTTATTTTTTGTCTTTTCGCGCAGGAAACACGTCTTATTATGAAAGGAGTGATATTTTTATGAATTATGACAAAAAAGAAGTTTTAGGAAAGGGTTATTTGTATAATCTTTGGCAAGGATCTATAAGAGAATATTATGGAAAAATCACACGTACATATCGTGATGATATGGGTGTAAGGTCGTATTATAGTGATAAATGTCATTTTGAAGTTTTAGATGAACATGGTAGAGAAATGAAATCATTATTATGTTCGCCAAATGAGGGAGAAATATATCAAAAATCGGTATTCTTACACAATAAAGATAAAAAGCGTGCAGCAAAAATACTTATAGAAAATGAAGAATACGAAATAGCCAAAATAGAATTTAAACTTCGGAATCGTAAAGAAATTATTGAAACTTTAAAGAAACGGTTAGAGCTCTAAACAAGGGCTCTTTCTTTTTCGTGTAGAAAACATACTCCTTTATGAGATATATTAACAATTTACAACAAAGGAGCAATATTATGATTAAGAAATTGAAAGAGAAATTATTTGACAGATTTACAGTGAAATGTAGACATATTGTTATGAACAAAGAAGATGTTATGGATACATTGGAGTTTATAAATTCAATCGGATTATACGATGTAGGGATCGGTAATTGCGGTTGGGATGATGAACGAAAATGGTTTATACATTTTGATGCAAGTGACATGAAATGGATAGCAGTTCGCGATGGATTAAATGTCAATAGAATCTGGAATTGGAATGATATTCCCGAAAAAGCAATTGGGAAAATATATTCAACAGATTAGAGCTTCGGCTCTTTTCTTTTTCGCGAAAATAACATGTCTTATTATGAGACAATACAAATTAATTTATGTACTATTAGGAGGTATTTATTATGATGAACGTAATCGACGAGTATATTGAAAAGGCTAACAAATTTAAAGAGACTTTATTACAGAATATTGATATGAACGACTTAAGACATTTAAGTGGTGAAGAATTCGATATGTGTGTACAGGCTTTGGACTTATTTGATGCAACCATTGATATTATACAGCACGAAATGTTAACGTTAGAAACAATAAAGACACAAACAGAATTAATAGCTATACAGAACGAATTAATTTTAGCCAAACTCAACAAAAAAACAGATTAGAGCTTCGGCTCTTTTCTTTTTTTTTTTCGCGTAGGAAACACGTCTTATTATGAGACAGATGACGTGAAAACGAAAGGAGTATTATTATGAAAAAGACAGAGAAATAACAATAACGATGGAGATTACAGATGTGTAGAGGCTATGTACAGAAGAGGATGTACGGTCGACGACATTGTAAATTCTACAGGTATTAGTAAAATGGATGTCTTAGATATTACGCAAAAGATATTCGCGTTAGATATGAAAAAGAGAGCTCTAAACTAGGGCTCTTTGTTTTTCTTTCGCGTGAAAAACAATTGATATTATGAAACAGAAAATCATTTTACGGAGGTATTTATTATGAAAAAATTTACGATTATGGAAACCAGAAAAATGAAAAAATGCGACATAGAAAAAGAGCTTAAAAAACATACTGAGTATTTAGAATCTTTGGGTATGGATCACGTAGAAGCTTGTGACTTCGCATCTAACATCATGAATTTTGGTGCGGCCATACAGGAAAAATTTGATGCTAAAAAACGTATGAAGAAATGATCATGTTTACACAAGGGGTCAGCAATGACTCTTTGTTTTTATTTTTTAAGGAGGTTAGAGAAATGAGATACTTTTTTAAAAAGCCAGAAGTATATTCTTCTATTTTTGGTAAGAGGTACAACTGCGATCATCCGGTATATAATGAATGTACTCTATACATAATAGATAATCGTGGGTTGGCAGTTATTCAACAACAATACGATCCGGAGACAAAATATACATTCTGGACAAGTATTAATTCTTGGCTGACTGATAAAATATATTTACATCCTAGATTCCGTAAGTTCTTTGATACGTATGCTGATCGTGAGCAAGATGGTTTGTATCCTACGGTAACAGTACGACAAATTATGTGGGGACTACGAATGAAACCACTACCAAAAGAACCATGGGAAACATGTTTCGATCGGAAAGGATTTTAGTTCGCGAAAAATACATGTCTTATTATGAGACAAAATCGAAAAATTTTAGGAGGTATTTATTATGATGAACAGAACATATTTAGAAGCAAACTATGAGGTTATTAGTCAGGCTTGTAAGTTATATAGAAAGGAACTAACAATTTATCAGGCAACAATTATAGATAGATATCTATGGCTCGATGTAGATATAAACGATTATATAGAGTTTATGAATACATTATCTTTGGATACATTTATTGGTAATATGTTATGTGATTTATTAGTTCCTGCAAGTATAGATATATACAAAAAGCTATTGACTAACGAATTAACTTTTGAAGAATTTGTAGAAAAAGATGGAGGTATTTGTGATATTAATAAATTTCACGAATTAATGGAACGATTTTAAGAACACGGGAGACTTCGGTCTCCTTTTGTTTTTCGCGAAAAATACATGCTCCTTTATGAGAACATTTAGGAGGTATTAAGAAATGATATTATTTACAATTTTAGCACTAATGATCGCGGTTATGGTAATTGGAGCAATCCTAGCCCTAGGAGTGGGCGGAGGAGTACTTGGAATATTATTCGGCGATATTATTGTGTGTATTGCGTTAGTAGTATTATTAGTAAAATTCATTCTAAAACGTAAGAACAAATAACTAAACAGGAGCCAGCAATGGCTCTTTGTTTTATTTTTAAGGAGGTCAGAGAACATGAAGAAAAAACTTGACACAACAAAACTTTTAAGTATTGCGGTTACTATTTTAGGTTTGGCTGGAACTTTATTATCCAGCAAACTTGATGAAAAATCACGCGAAGAAATGAAAGCAGAGATTAAAGAAGAATTAAAGGGGGAATTACAATGAGAAAGAAAATGCCTAAATTTATTTACAAAGTAAAAAGAGGTTTTGGTAAAAGAAGTCCAGTAATCTTAACAGCCACTGGAATTCTTAGTATGGGAACCGCCGCGTTTTTAGCAGCAAAAGAAACACCTAAAGCGATTCGTCTTATTGAAGAACGAGAGATGGAACTTCAGGAGCTAGAAGAGGAATTAACACCAAAAGAAAAAGTTAAAGTAGCTTGGAAATGTTATATTCCAGCATTATCAGCAGGTGTGTTTGGAGCAGCTTGTTTGATTGGAGCTCATTCAGTTCATACTAAACGAAACGCAGCGATCGCAACTGCATATAAATTATCCGAAACAGCTCTTACAGAATATAAAAAAGCTGTAACAGAAGAAATCGGAGAAGAAAAAGAATCTCTGATCAGAAAGAAAGTCAGACAGAAAAAACTAGAGGAAACACCAACAGGACCAAACAATATCATTATTACTGGACGAGGAAATCAGCTTTGCTACGATGGTGTGTCTGGAAGAGTCTTTGAATCAGATCTGAATACTATTGAAAAAGCAATTAATAAAGTAAATCGCGAAATGACGTACGATATGTATATTTCACTTAGTGATTTCTATGATGAGCTAGGTCTTGATCACACTGATATTAGTGATCAAATCGGCTGGAATTTAGACGATGGATTGCTTGAAGTGTCATTTGATTCTATGATCCTGCCAGACGGACGACCATGTATCACATTAGAATATCACGTAGCACCACAATATGACTTTGCAAAATTAATTTAGGAGGTATTTATTATGATTAAGAAAATGACAACAAAACTTAAAAATAAAGTAAAAACACATAAACGTGATATCATCGGATGCGTTCTATTCTCTGTATCTATGGTTAATATATATAAAATAGGGCTTGATAATGGAGGAACACGCGTTCTTAAATGGATGATTCACGAATATCCAGAGGAGTCAAAAGTTATTGTCAATGATATTTTAGCTAAACGCAACTCGCGAAAATAACAATTCATATTATGAAGGATAAACTTATTCAAATATTTAGGAGGTATTTATTATGAAAGAAATCAAAAATGGAGAAGTTATACAGGAAGCATTCGATATGGACGAATTAGACGAAATGTTGGAGGACGAAGAAGTGAAGGAATCTAAATTAAAAACTTTTGGATTAAGAGCTAAAAACGGATTAAAAAAACATAAGAAAAAAATTGTAGCAGGTGTGATTTTCGGATTAGGTGTTTTTGCAGGTGTAGCAATTAGTAACAGAGGTAACGATGATGAAGATTCGTATTCTGATGACAACATTTTCGATGCAGATTATACGGAGGTTACAGATGTAGACGACTCTGAATATGATGATTCAGAAGAAACTGAAGAAACTGAAAACAAAGAATAATATATTCTTAACGGGGACGTACCGATAACAAGGTATGTCTCTTTTATTTTTAAGGAGGTATTTATTATGGCAGAATATAAGCCTAATTCGAATAAGTACAAAACAGAACAGCGAAAAAAACAGGAGAAAGTTGTTCAGGGAAAAGTACGTAGAAAGAAAAAAAGTGAGGTTAGAAAATGGAAAGATATTTTCATCTCAGAAGATGCCGAAGATGTCAAGTCTTATATTATTATGGATGTAATTGTTCCTACAATTAAAAATACGATTCTTGACACGGTTTCTATGTGCTTATTTGGAGACACAGCCAAACGAAGTAGAAATCATAATACGGTTTCTTATAATCGAGATTATTCATCTGCAAGTCGATCAGGTAGAACGAATCGTAGAAACGCCACAAGTAGTCGATACGACTTTGACGATATTATCTTCGACAGTCGTGGAGAGGCGGAAGATGTGTTAGATCATATGGGAGAAATTATGGATGCTTATAATGGCGTTGTGACTGTCGCAGATTTTTATGCTCTAGCAGGTGTTACGGGAACTTGGACTGACGACAATTATGGATGGACAAATTTATCCCGAGCTACAGTTCAGAGGACTCGAGATGGATTTATTATCAATTTACCAAAAGCGATACCAGTGTAAATTAAGGAGGAGAATATGTTAGAGAAGACATTAGATAGAGGAATTAATATGCAGAAAAATTGTGTAGAACCATTTGTGGTATGTTTTAAAAATTTTGATGCGTCAATGGAATTCGAAAAAGCGCTTAGAAATTTAATTGAACAAAATGACTATATATGTGTGGCAGACGTTATAAACCTTTTTGGAGGTTATACAAGTCCTTCAGATCGTAAATATGGATGGCTAAATTTAGCTTGGGATGATGTGGGGTCAGGTTATATTAATAACAATCATTTATTTGAATTACCGATTCCACATTACTTAGGATATTCTGAACAATATAAACATAACACTCGACGTCCTAAGCGAAGTAGTAAACACCAATACAGTTCTACGGTAAATCATCCAAACCATTATCAATCTGAATCTGGTTTAGAGGTAATTGATGTAATTGATGCTTTCACAGATGGATTAGATGGTGTTGAAGCGTTCGATACTGGCAACATCATTAAATATATTTGTCGTTGGAAAAAGAAGAATGGCATTGAAGATTTGGAGAAAGCTAAATGGTACTTAGAAAATCTTATCAAAGAAGTAAAGGAGAAAGAAAATGAAGATGCTAAATAATATTAAAAGAACAGGATACAAATTAAAATTTAAAGCAAAAAAACGCAGTCCAGAAATCTTTATTGTAGCAGGTGTTTTTGGAACCATCGCAAGTACAGTAATGGCATGTAAAGCGACTACAAAATTACAGGATATTACTGATGACGCAAAAGATCAGATTGATTCAGTTCATGAAGCAGCTGAACATCCAGAGAATTTACCTGAAGAATATACAGAGAAAGATGCTACACGCGATTTAACAATAATCTATACTCAGACAGGTATAAAAATCGCTAAATTATATGCCCCAGCAATTATTACTGGAACATTGTCAATTGCAAGTATCATTACATCTCACAATATTTTGAGAAAACGAAACATGGCTTTAGCTGCAGCATATACAACTATTGATAAATGTTTCAAAGATTATCGTGGGCGAGTTGTGGAACGATTCGGAGAAGAGATCGATAAAGAACTTAGATATAATATTAAATCTAAAGAAATTGAAACAGTAAAAAAGAACGACGATGGTACAGAAGAAGTCATCAAAGAAGACGCAGTAACAGCTGAACTGAACAGTGAATCTGATTACGCAAGAATTTACGATGATGGTTGTTATGGTTGGTCAAAAGATCCAGCTGCGAATCTGCAAGTGTTAAAGAAGACTCAGGCATTTGCAAATCAGAAACTTAAAGAGCAGGGATTTCTATTCTTAAACGATGTATACAAAATGTTGAATATTCTCCCAACAAAAGCAGGACAGGTAGTAGGTTGGATTTATGACGAAAAGAATCCAATCGGAGACAACTATGTTGATTTTGGATTGTATGATATTCATGATGAACGTAAACGTGCTTTCATCAATGGGATCGAAAGAAATGTAATCTTAGATTTTAATGTCGATGGAAATATCTTAGACAGAATGTGAATGACAGGTCTTGATAATACATATTCCGGAAATGTGCATCGAGACGAATTTGATAGGAGTTACTGGTAACTACACGAAAGGAGTAACAAGATCATGAATAATAAATCTACATTTTTAGCATACGCACTGGCAGTAATGTCAGTGTTTTGCTTTGTTAGTGGCTTTGTTATTTTATCCATTTGAAAGGAGCTTGTATGGACAGACTGAGCGATATCTTATCTTTATTAGAATACTCGTTTGACAGTAAAGAAAAACGACATATCGCTGGAGGGATTCTAATCAGTATGTCACTATTGTTTGGTGGCTTAGCATTCACCATTATCACGTTACGAACGGAGGAAGAGGAAGACAATGGATAAGAAAAATTTATTTATGTTAGCTACGGGAATCGTTATCGGTTCCTGTGCTACTTGGAAATATGTGTCTGTGAAGGAACGAAATAGAGCAGACGAAGAGATTGCAGATGTAAAACGTATATATTCTTCTAAGAAGAATCAGGAAGAAAATTCTAGCGAAGATATTCCAGAGAAAGAAACATATACACCAATAGAAGAAGATAAGAATCACAACAAAGAAATTATTGAGAAAATGAACTATTCATCATTCTCAAAGAAAGTAGAAAAGGAGAAAAAAGTGGAAAGACCTTATATTATTACACCAGAAGATTTCGGAGAACAGTATGGATATAGTACAGTTAGTCTGACATATTATGCAGATGATGTACTAACATATGAAGATGACGATGAACTTATCGATAACCGAGATGAAATTGTTGGTGACGATGCAGTTAACCATTTTGGAGAATACGAGGATGACTCAGTATTCGTAAGAAATGATGCTAAAAAATGCGACTATGAAATCTTATATGACCAGAGAAATTATCATGATATTTATCCAGAATAAACGGAGGTATGAGTATTGCTAAATAATGATATTTATGAACAGTATTTTAATTGGTTGTGCGATGTTGTAAATGTTTCTACAGTATCGTATGACAAATTGTTACGACTTTTGCACCGTACAAAATTTCGTTGGGGCAATATCAGAGATAAAAACAGAGCTGAAGATGGAACTGATTTAAGATTTAGATTTAGAAAAAGTATAGGCGGTCTAAGTAGAAATGAAGTTTTAAATTGGCATGATGAAGAACCTTGTTCGGTTCTTGAAATGATGATCGCTTTAGCGATACGTGCAGAAGAACAAATTATGGATAATCCACAGGTTGGAAATCGTACGACTCAATGGTTTTGGAGTATGGTGGCAAGTCTTGGGTTAACAGGTATGAGTGATAATATGTTTGACTTAATTGAAGCCAAAGATATTATTGAACGATTTTTAGACAGAGAATATTCTCCTGATGGTAAAGGTGGTTTATTTACAATTAGAGATTGCGAATACGATTTACGAGATGTTGAGATATGGACACAGCTCTGTTGGTATTTAGATAGATTTGTGTAGGGAGGAGGAATAAGTAATGTGGTTGATTTTCTAATGATTTCAACTCGCCCAACAAAAAAAGGGACCTTAGAGATATACCCAAAATTTAAAATGTATCCAAAAAGCAAAGATTTAATGATTCGCGGTGGAGATTTTTATGCAGTCTGGATGGAAGACGAAGGTCTATGGTCTACTGACGAAGAAGACGCACTGCAGATTATTGATCGTGAACTTGATAAATTCGCAAAAGAGAATCAAGACAAATTCAATTGCAATATCAGAGTTCTTCATATGTGGGATTCTGAAACTGGTATGGTGGATAGCTGGCATAAATATTGTCAGAAGCAAAAAAGAGATTCTTTTCATATGTTAGATGAAAAACTTATATTTTCAAATACTGAAACAAAAAAAGAAGATTATGCTAGTAAACGTTTGGATTACCCATTAGAACCAGGAGATACTTCCGCATATGAGAAGCTTATATCTACATTATATACAGAAGAAGAACGGTATAAGATCGAATGGGCAATCGGATCTATTGTAACTGGAGATTCTAAAACAATTCAAAAGTTCTTAGTATTATACGGTGAAGCTGGAACAGGTAAATCTACAATTTTGAACATTATTCAGAAGTTGTTTAACGGATATTGTTCAACGTTCGACGCTAAAGCGATTGGATCTGCTAGTAATATGTTTGCGTTGGAAGCGTTTAAGACAAACCCTTTGGTAGCGATCCAGCATGATGGAGACCTGTCTAGGATTGAAGATAATACAAGATTAAATAGCTTGGTTTCCCATGAGCTTATGACAGTAAATGAAAAATTTAAATCTGCATTTACTAATAGCTTTAAAGCATTCCTATTCATGGGTACAAATAAACCGGTTAAGATTACCGATGGTAAGTCAGGTCTTATTCGAAGATTAATAGATGTAAAACCATCTGGTAATAAACTGAGTTCTAAAGCATATAAAGAAGCATTTAGTAAGATAGACTTTGAGTTAGGAGCAATAGCCTATCATTGTAAGGAGGTATATTTAGAAAATCCTGGTCGTTATGATAATTATATTCCAACAGCAATGTTGGGAGCATCAAACGATTTCTATAACTTTGTTTTAGATTCATACCATATATTTAAGAAAGAAGACGGCACTACGTTAAAAGCAGCATGGGAAATGTATAAAACATACTGTGACGAAGCGAAAGTGCCGTTTCCATTTTCTAAACGAAACTTCAAGGAAGAATTGAAGAACTATTTTCATGACTTCAACGAACGTTTCAATATTGAAGATGGATCGAGAGTACGAAGTTATTATAAAGGATTTAGAACAGAGAAATTTGAAAATGATAAAAAACAAAATACAGAACCAGAACATCGCGAAGAAAAAAGTTGGCTTGATTTCAATTCGACAGAATCTATATTTGACAAATTGTGTGAGGATTGTCCTGCACAGTATGCATCCACAAACGAAACACCTAGTAAAAAATGGAATCAAGTAACGACGACTTTGAAAGATATTGATACTAAAAAATTACATTATGTTCAAGTCCCAGAGAATCATATTGTTATTGATTTTGATATTAAGGACGAAAACGGTAATAAATCTTTTGAGAAGAATCTTGAGGCGGCTAGTAAGTGGCCAGCTACATATGCTGAATTAAGTAAAAGCGGAGCAGGGATTCACTTACATTATATTTATACTGGCGGAGATCCGAAAGAACTCAGTAGAGTATATGGAGAGAATATTGAAGTTAAAGTGTTTACTGGAAAGAGTTCTTTAAGAAGGTTGCTTACGAAATGTATTAATTTAGGTATATCGACTATTAGTTCTGGTTTACTAAAGAAAGGTCGTAAAAAAATGGTAGAGGAAAAAGTGATAAAAAGCGAAAGGAGTCTCCGAGAACAGATTAAAAGAAATTTGAACAAGGAGATTCATCCAGGAACAAAACCTTCGATAGATTTTATTTACGAGATTTTAGAAGGTGCTTACAATAGTGGGTTACATTATGATGTCGGCGATATGTTTGATCCTATATTTGCGTTCGCGGCTCAAAGTACACATAAAGCTGATTATTGTATTGACCTAGTGAGTAAAATGAAGTTTAAATCAGAAGATGCTTCTTTAGCTACAATTGATGAAGAAAAACCTATTGTATTTTATGATATCGAGGTATTTCCAAACTTATTTCTCGTAAATTGGAAACTTCAAGGTAAAGAAAAACCAGTCATTCGTATGATTAATCCATCTCCATCAGATATCGAAGAGTTATTACAGTTCAATTTGATTGGGTTTAATAATCGAAGATACGATAATCACATCATTTATGCCCGTCTTATGGGATATTCTAACGAACAGCTCTATAATTTATCACAAAAAATTATCAATGGCGACAGGAATGCATTTTTTAGAGAAGCATATAACATATCCTATACAGATGTTTATGATTTCGCATCTGCAGGAAATAAAAAATCCCTTAAAAAGTTTGAAATTCAACTAGGAATTCATCATCAGGAGCTTGGTTTACCTTGGGATGAACCAGTCCCAGAAGATAAATGGACTCTTGTAGCGGAATATTGTGATAATGATGTTATTGCAACAGAAGCAGTATTTAACCATTTATCAGGAGATTGGACAGCTAGACAAATTCTTGCAGATTTAGCAGGGATGACTGTAAACGATACCACAAATACGCTCACAACAAGGTTTATTTTTGGAATGAACAGGCATCCACAGGACCAATTCTGTTATCGTGACTTATCTCAACCAGTATACGACTTGAGTGAGGACGTACGAGATTTCTTACAAGAAGCGTGTCCGAAGATGATGTGTATGACACATGGGGAAGCAGGCAGTTTACTTCCATATTTTCCTGGTTATAAATATGAGAATGGTGTATCCACATATCGAGGCGTAAAAGTTGGCGAAGGTGGTTTAGCAGAAGGAATACCTGGCATCTACTATAACGCTGCTTTGTTGGATATTGCATCCATGCATCCGCATAGTACAATCGCTGAATGTTTGTTTGGTCCTGTATTCACAAGACGATTTAGAGAAATTGTTGAGGGAAGAGTTAGCATCAAGCATGAAGCATGGGAAGAAGTAAATGGTATGTTGGATGGTAAATTAACACCATATATTGAAAAGGTTAAGAACGGAGAAATGACAGCCAAAGAACTTGCGAACGCGTTAAAAACAGCTATCAACTCTGTTTATGGATTAACTGCGGCCAACTTCGATAACGCATTTAGAGATAATCGTAATAAAGATAATATTGTCGCTAAGCGTGGAGCGTTATTTATGGTTGATCTTAAATATGCCGTGGAAGAAAGAGGATTTACTGTAGCACATATTAAGACAGACTCTATTAAAATTCCAAACGCAACACCTGAAATCATTCAGTTTGTAATGGATTTCGGAGAACAGTATGGATATACATTCGAACATGAGGCTACGTATGATCGTATGTGTCTGGTAAACGATTCAGTTTATATCGCAAACTTTGCTACAGCTGAAAAATGTCAGGAATTATATGGATATGTTCCAGATGATAATAAGAAAAAGGGTGGGAAATGGTCTGCTACAGGTACTCAGTTCCAGATTCCTTACGTATTTAAGACGTTATTTAGTAAAGAAATTGTTGAATTCAATGATCTATGTACAACATTTTCGGTATCTAAAGGTGATTTATATTTAGACATTAACGAAAAACTTCCAGATGTTACGGATTATGAGAAACAGTTAGAAAAACTAGAAAAATCGTATAAGCAAGGTAAGATTTCTGACACAATGTTTGAGCTTGAATCACAGGAATTAGCAGATAAAATTGCCGAAGGACACGACTTACGTTTTGTAGGAAGAGTCGGACAATTTACACCGGTTAATCCTGAACATGGTGGAGGAGTATTATATCGTGTGAACGATGGCAAAAACTATAATGCATCCGGTGCAAAAGGATATCGTTGGATGGAATCTGAAATGTTGAGAGGTGTTAATACCAAAGATATTGAAGTTGATGGTAAGACGATCACTGTTTTAGATGATAAAGATGATCTGGTTGATATGAGTTATCACAATAAAATGGTTGACGACGCAATTGAAACTATATCTCAGTATGGGGACTTTGAGATGTTCGTATCTCAGGAAGCACCGATGTTACAGCCAGTTAACTTTATGACTATTCCAGATGATAGTCCTGAAGAAGTACCCTTTTACTGATGATGAGAAACTTTGGATGTCCTTTGTAAACGATCCTATGTGACTTCGCGTAAAAAACAAAGCTTATTATGGAAAGGAGTGATGAATCATGAAAATTAAAGATTGGATGAAACTTGGAGCTGGCGTTTATGTAGCACATTGCACTTATGTAGTTGTAGCAACTACAGTAACTATGTTATTAGAACCAGTAAATAACAAGTTACAGAAAATTAAAAAAGAATTAGAAGATTCAAAACCAGAAAACGAAGAGGAGTCCTAATAAGGGCTCTTTCTTTTTGTTTTAAATTTATTAACCAAATTATATTTCAAAGAAAAAAAAGGAGAAAAAAATTATGAATTTAAATTTTGGACCAAGAAACATTTTACAGATTGATGATGCTCATATTGTATACCGTAATTTTGCAGGTGTTGGTGACAAATACAACCGTGAGGGAGATAGAAACTTTGCTTTGGTTATCCCTGATGAGGAGATCGCAGACGCTTTACTTGCAGATAAAAATCAATATGGCGTTGCTTGGAATGTGAAAATCAAACCTAACAGAGAAGAGGGTGAACCACCATTTATTACTCTTCCAGTAAAAGTGAAATTCAATAATATAGGACCTAAAGTTATTGTGCAGTCAGGATCACGAACTATCAAATTAAATGAAAATACGGTAGGAACAATCGATCATATGAATATTGAATCTGTAGATTTAGATATTCGTCCGTATGATGACGTAGTACAGGGTAAACCATTCAGAGCAGCATATTTACAGTCTATCTGGATTCGCCAGAGGGTGGATCGTTTTGATGAAAGGATGGCCGAGGAAGAGTTCCCTGAAGACGAGTAAACCAGAAAAGGAGGTAATATTATGAGTCAATTAAAAAAATATTTAGACCTCAGAAAAAAACACGAAAAAGAGCTTAACGATTTCCCTATGAAATACGCATTTTCAGATGAAGGATTAGACAAAGCATTGAAAGAACTGGATGCCAAGGAAGAAGAATGTACAAGTATCATCGGTTGTGGAGATGTTATTAGAAAAAAAGATGTTCCAAATTGGTTTAATATGATCAAGCGACATAAAACAGAATTAGATGAGTTGATGGAAGATCACGACGTAGCATATGAAGCATTTCTTTATGAAATGAATAATCATGAATATGCGATCAACTGGGAAGGTGATGCCGACGTTCTTGGATGTTTTGGTATGAGTGAGAAAGCCTTAGAAGAGAAAGGATTACTCTCTGAATATCGCAGAGCTCAGGCGACTCATTACAAACAAATGCAGCAGAATGGTGTGATCTGATGGGAACACAGTTCTTAAGAGATTATCAGTTAGATGCAGTCAACGAGATGTTTAGTGGCTGCATCTTAGCTGGTGGTGTCGGATCAGGGAAGAGTCGGACAGGTCTTTATTATTATTTTAAAGAAAATGGCGGAAGCATGATTCCAAATTTTAAACCTATGAAAAAACCGCAGGATCTATATATCATAACAACAGCTATGAAAAGAGATTCTCTTGAGTGGGAAGAAGAATTACTTCCATATCATCTTTACGCGGAACCAGGTGGAGAGAATTACTATAAAAACAAAGTAGTAATTGATTCTTGGAATAATATAAAAAAATATGTGGGTGTACAAAATGCGTTCTTTATATTTGACGAAGATCGAGTACAAGGATCTGGAGCATGGGTTAAAGCATTTTTAAAAATAGCTAAGGTAAATAAGTGGATCATATTGTCTGCCACTAGTGGCGATTGCTGGATGGATTATGTTCCAGTATTTATTGCGAATGGTTTCTATAAAAACCGAACTGAGTTTATAAGAGAGCATGTAATATATTCTCGGTACACGAAATATCCCAAAATTGATCGATATTTGAATACTGGTCGTTTAATACGATTACGAAACAAAATATTGGTTGATATGGATTTCATTAGAGATACTGTACCACATCATGAGGATATCTACGTTCCGTATGATATATCTACTTATAAAGATGTAATCAGAAATCGCTGGGACATTTATAAGGACGAACCAATACAACAAGCGGCTGGTTTGTGTTATGTTTTGCGACGGATTGTGAATACAGATGAACGACGAGCTATGACTGTTTTAGAAATATTGGAGAAGTCGCCTAGAGTTATCATATTCTATAACTTTGACTATGAATTAGACATTCTTATGAATATTGCTTATGGAGAAGACGTAGAGGTAGCTCAATGGAACGGACATAAACATCAACCAGTGCCAGACACTAAAAGTTGGGTATATTTAGTTCAATATACGGCTGGATGTGAGGGTTGGAACTGTATAAAAACAGATACAATCATATTTTACAGCCAGAATTACTCTTATAAAGTCATGGAACAAGCATCCGGACGTATTGATAGGCTAAATACACCATATAAAGACCTATATTACTACCATTTGAAGAGTCGAAGTGGTATTGATCTTGCTATATCTAAGGCTCTTACAAAGAAAAAGAAGTTCAATGAGCGGAAGTTCACTGGATGGGATTAGTGGAAGGAGAAATAAATGAGTAACATGTTAGATTGGGCAAAAAGAGAAGTCGAGATTGCCTGTAAAAAAGAAAGAGACAACGCAAAAGAAGATGAATTTAATTATGGATGTGCTTGTTACGAGAGTGCATTAAAAGCTTTTGAAAGTTTATTAGAAGACGAACATTCAGGTTTTAGTATAAAAATAACACAATCTATACTAAATCGTCTTTTGAACCGACAACCTTTAACACCAATTGAAGATACGGATGATATTTGGGATGTTCGAGCAGCAAATGGTTATGGTTATAGATCATATCAATGTACGAGAATGAGTTCATTGTTTAAACATGTTTATCCGGATGGAGTCGTTAAATATTCCGATGTCGATAGTTCATATTGCCTTAACATTAATGATCCGAAAGTTAGTTATTCATCAGGTTTGATTCGAGGCATTATTGATGAAATGTTTCCTATTACAATGCCTTATATGCCCGGTAATCCAATCAAAGTTTATTGCGAAGATTTCCTGACAGATAAGAAAAACGGAGATTTTGATACTATCGGAGTATTTTACGCGTTAAAAACCGAAGCAGGTAAACAAGAAAAAATTGATATTAACAGATTCTTTAGAGAGCCTGAGGATGATGAACCAGGTGCTTGGACTGAGATATCAAAAGAGGAATATGACGAACGTAAATTAAGAAAAATAAACAAATAAAAACAGATATTTATACAAAGATTTGAAGGAGGTATTTTACTATGAAGAAATTTTTAGCAGTTTTATCCTTAGTATGTATGTTAACAGTAAATGGAACTAGCGTTAATGCGGCTGATGAAAGCAATGTTGACTTGAAAGGCTATGAAGAAGTACAAAAAACATTCAAACCACACGTCGATGAGAAGATCAGACAAGAAAAACAGGCTGAAAAAGCACAAAAAGAGGTTATAAAACGTAAAAAAGCAGAGCAAAAACGCCGAGAAGAAGAAGCTCGAAAGGATTTGGGCAGAAGATTCGGTACTTTTAAGATTACATATTACTGGATTGGAGAAGATCGGTGGGGATATCATACCGCTATGGGTGTAAGAAGTAGTAAATTTTATACCGTGGCCGTAGATCCGGACATTATTCCACTTGGAAGTATCTTAACAATCAACGGAGAAGAATATTATGCCGTTGATACTGGAAATAAGGTACAAGGAAACGTGATTGATATCTTTTCAGAAGAACCTTTACACGAAAAATGGTATACCAGAGACGTAAAAATCGTTAGATGGGGAACATGGAGGAGAAGATAATATGAATTTAAGACAAAAATGTAAGAAATTAAAGAAAGAGAACGAACGTTTACAAAAATATATTCCTGGACATCCATCGCCTATGATACATGTTGATTATCATCAGATAGTTACATTAGCTGCACGAAAAGAGCTTGATCCTAAATATGAAACTTTGAATTATTATCAGGATCTAATGAAGAATTATTTACTTGAAGATATTACCGATGGTGTAAGAAAATTCGTTAGAACTGAACAATATAGAGATATGACTACCGGTAGAATGGTTATAGAAGGTCGTGTAAAAGTGTGTGAACCAGATTAAGGAGGAATATTTATGAGCAAAGTATATTATGTTGAATTAGTTGAAAGAGATTTTTTAGAACCATACAAAATAGAAATTGGTGTATTTACATCCTTAGAAAAAGCTATTGATGCTGCCAGAGCATATATAAGTAGTGAATATTTTTCGATTATAGATTTAACCGATGACCGAACATGTATAAAAAGAATAGACGTGTCAGATAACAGCACTGTCTACATTCATGAATTTGAACTGAACAAATATCAACCTGAAGATTATTTATAATCCTTCGCGAAATAAACACTCTGTATTATGGAAACGATGATTTATTTTTAGGAGGTATTTATTATGAAAGAATTCAATAAAGTTTTACTAGATGTAGAAAAAGATATGCGAGATTTTCACGTTAAGGAAGTATCAAAGCGTATTGATAACTTAAAAAAATCAAAAGATGAAGAATCTGAACGAATTAGCGATAGTTTAAAAAAATTTATTAAAAATAATGCTGATTGGGAAAATTATAATTCAGAATATTGGTATAAGTTAGGTTATCTTGAAGCCGAAGAAGATACTAACAAAAAAAGAGGTACTAAAGCTCGTATAGCAATTTTAGCTGGTATTACTATTGGTATTATTGCAGGTATCATTAAAAACAAATGAGTTTTCAAAGAAGAGGTCTTAGAGAAATCTAAGACTTTTTCTTTTTATTTTAAAGGAGAATATTTATGATAAATACAAGCTTACATGTATATGATATTTGTCACGACTGTCCTAAATTCAAACCTAAATATGAGGAAGTAAAAATGTTTAGCGACAACAAATCAATAATGCACAATATAGATATTTATTGCGAAAATAACGCATTGTGTGAATTTCTTAAGACATATTTGAAAGGAGAGAACTAAAAAATGAGTAAAAAGAAAATGGATGTGGCTGAATTCATCGAATATGTATTGGACGTTGAGTTGTCTGAACCCCAAAAAATGTATATAAAACATGTATACTCTAAGGTGTCATCTGGAAGTATTATTACTATTGTTCCCGCTCGCAATGCTTGTTATGGATTCTTAAAAATGACTGTTTGTGTACTCATGAGAATATATTACGAATTATACGACAGCGAAGGCGAACCTAATAAAGCTTGGTTTAGAATTATGGACGCATCTGAATACGGTAAAGATCATCCAGAATGGAAAGAAAGAGTATGTAAATTAACGAATGATCGGAGAGATAATAATGCTGAAACTCGCTGATTATTTTAACAAACATGACATCAACTATGACATGAGGTATATTCCAGAATCAAAAGCCATAAAATATACATTCGTAAAACATGGATACCGTGTCATATTAGAAGAAACAATTGAAACGTTAAAAAATCTTGATCATTCTAGTTGTCTTGTTATGAATTTTATTATGGATCGTTGTAAGATTGGTCAGGATTTATTTGAGAGTCTATCAAATGGTAGGCTCTCTTTTTAGATTAGGAGGTTAGAGAAGATGATCAAAACAGAAAACCATTTAGCTGAAAAATGTCAGGGGTGTCCATGTTTCGAGGCAACTATGCTTCGTGACGATATATACACTGATCACACAGTAGCAGTAACTATTCTTTCTATAGATTGTTCAAATCGAACATTGTGTGATTCTATAGAAAGACATCTTAAAGGGAGAGAGGAGAAATAATCATGGAACAGCGTTTTATAGTGATTTCGACTGATGGATATGAGATTAATACCGAACAATTTACAACTTATGATAAGGCATATGATTATATGTCTTACGAATATCGCAAACTCAAACCGAAATTACACCTCGAAGAATATAAAGAGTTATCATATTTAAGTGATTATAAAGCACTTCTATATCGTAATGGATTGGATATTTATTGCTGGAGTATTTGCAGGGTAGTTGTTTAAGGAGGAATAAAATATGTGGTCAATAATATTTTTAATAGCTTTCATCGCTTCAGTAATATTGGCAGTATCATTTGAAAATAAGGGTTATTTTGGATGGTATATGGTATTTATTGTAGTGGCTATAGTATCAGTTATAGGTTTGGGTGTAAGTATTACCTATTACATATCAGTGTCAGATTTACCAGATTGGTTTAAGTTCTATTTATTATCAAGATAGGAGGTTGGAGAAAATGAAAAAATCAAGTAAAAAATCAAGGATTGAGATTTGGAGTTATACGTACATAAATAATGTAGATAAACGACATGAACCAGATAGAAACGTTGAAGTAATACAAATCGAACCAGGCAATTCACCCGGTGATTATATTGTTGAGGTGGTTGATAAAAACCAGAACGATTTCAGATAAAAGAAGTCGATCATAGTAGAGGTACTGATTTGTGGTATCCAGGCGATGATGAGTAGGAGGTCCGAGAGATGAGTAAAAACAAAACAGTTATTGGCGAAATCAATGTAGAGGTAAAAACAGGTCTTAGCGTAGATAGAAAGACTGCTGAAATTTGTAGGGATTTATTAGCTATATATTATAAAAACAAGGACTGTAAAGGTGTTGTTTTATCATTTCCTGATGAAAATATGATGCGTGATGTTGGCAGTCAACCAATAATGTCTGAACAGGCGCTCGAAGATGCTATGATCATAGCGGCACAAAGTAATCCATCTCATGTATAGGAGGCTTAATCATGCTTAACTTTTTAGTATTAGCTGAGAACGCGAATGACGCCAGACACAAATATTTGGTACTTGTCGATCAGCTTAGAGAAGCGGAAATAAAATATAGACAGCATTTTAATCAGCTTGTCATAACTACAGATAATACAAGAACTAAATTCGTATTTTCAAGAAAACAATGTCTAGGTATAAGACCAATTCCAGATATTATCTGTGGTACAAATAATAAACTTATAGACAGTAACTTTGATGTGGTGAGTGATCACGAACCTATATATTACATAAAACAAAAGGAGTTAGACGAATGGAATACGATTTAAAGCAAGTACATTTTAACGAGTATTGTCATAGTTGCAAATACACAAATAAAAATGAGGATGAAGATCCATGTGATGAGTGCTTAGCTCACCCGGTTAATCTATATTCTCACAAACCAGTAAATTGGGAGGTGAAAAAGAAAGGATATGGAACAACAAAAAAATAGAAAATACGGAGCATTATGTGTGATGTTAGGTTTGTTATCAATACCGGTTACAGACTATGACATCACATTTTTTATTTTAATGCTAATAACAGGTGTTCTGTTATTTGTAACTAAGAAACATATATTCGATTAGTTTTAGGAGGTCAGAGAAATGCAATTAGGAGAATATTTAAAAGCACTACCTGAATCACAGACGGTAGCAGTCGGAACTGTAGGCGGAAGCGGATGGGTGTATATCGGAACATTAGATGATCTGAATAATATCGTTACATCTTTCGCTTCTATATTTAGAAATGCTAAACGTGAACTTGAAAGAGATGAGCAGTTTCTTAATAGTGGACGAGCTGAATCTAAAAATAGTATTTCAAAAGTAACACACAGAATAGAACATCATAAAGCTTATCTTGATGGGTATTTACCAGCACTAAAAAGAGATATACAGCGAGTATATAACAGATTCACGGACAACTCTATAGCGATCGTTATTGACGGACGAGAATACGGATACTGGGACGAAGAAGAATATAAGAATAGATATAGACAGACGAAAGTGAGGTACAAACTATGAGCGTAAGAGATAGATTTGATAGAGATACATTAAATGCTTTACAGAGCATTGCTAGATCACTCGAACGAATTGCTGATTCTATGGAAAAGAAAGAAAAGAAGAATAACAAAAAATCAGTTAATCCTAGTAAAAACGAAAAACTCTTGGAATACGAGAGGAGATGGTAATGATTTTTAAAATTATATTAGTAATTGTCTATCTATTCTTTGGTTTCGTTTGTGCATCAATATATGATTCATGGGGATTTGATGATTCTGATGAATCAGCGATGATCTTGATATTATTATGGCCAGGAGCTTTAATAATGATTTTATTTGTAGTGATGATAAACTTTGCATATTTGTTAGGAAAAAGAATAGCCAAATGGTTAGACAAGATTATGGAGGATAAAGAAAATGAGTAATATTTTAGTTTTTATTATCAAAGCTTTGATTATTTATGTATGTGTCTACGGAATTGTAGATAGGATCTGTAGCTGTATCGAGAAATGTAAGAAAGGAGACGATTATTATGCCTACAAATAGATTATTTGTACCAAGCAGAGATGAGTTTTTAAACCAGTGGCCCTTTGTCGGTATGTTAGCTGAAATAGGCGAGACGAAAAAACATTACACAGTGGATTTAAAGAAGGAGAAAGATATGGAAGAAGTAACCATTAAAAATGTGATATTTAATCCACCAGCTACCATTGTTTTCTGGAGTAATGGCGATAAAACTGTCGTTAAATGTGATAAGATAGAGAAATTCGATCCAGAAAAAGGTATGGCGATGGCTATATCTAAACATGCTTTAGGTAATAAACGTAATTATTATAATGAATTTATAAAATATGCTGGAGAATACATAAGAAAAACTAAAGTGAATACAAAAACAAGTGAGTTATATTATAACAACGAAAATCATGAGTATGTTATAGCTATTGAATGGACCGGGAAAAACTATGAAGAAATAATTCGTTTTCTTGATTCTATTACAGTATATGATAAACAGCTGACGGATGTAGCGAAATCTATTATTCTACTAGACCCAAAAGATGATGATTTAGTAGGTATTATCGATGTTGGCGATTTAAATATATAATCGCCAGGTATTAAAAAACTTACGGTTTGTACTAATAAATGGTTCAACGAAAGATTCGTGAAAGCAAGTGATGAGAAATGATATACAGTGCTTTAGGCTTGTTTGCAATATTTAGTGTGTTCGCTATATTTGGATGTGTTTTAATGTATTCTTATACCGAAGATGAACCATACGAACTTATTATATGGATTCTTGCATCTGAGATTATTTTAGCACTACTTGTAGGTGGGGCATATTTAATAGAACTGGGAGGAGGTATTTCATGAAACCAGTAACAGAAAGTTTTATTGTTAGTTTTACAAATTCAACAGGTAAAGAAGAAGATTCTGTTTTGATTGTTGGTCAGAAGCAGATGAATCAGATGGCGGCTATCAAGCAGGCGTATCAGGGAAAAGAGGCTGTTGATATTTACGAGAAGTTGAAAGGAGAGAAAGCGGAGTGATCAGTAGTATATTATTCGGTATTATCATCTTTGTGATATTGGTGTTCTTATTTTGTTTGGCATTTGGTATTGTCGTTCTAGCAGTATCAGGTGCCATTTTTATTATAAGCGAACTATTAGTTAGACTTATGAAGATTGGTAGCAAGTTGCGATCTTGGTGGGCTATGAAAAAATGGAAACGGAAGTTTAAGAAACGTTTCGACGATGCACCTACGGCAGATTGTTATTGTATTGACTGTAAGCATTTTAAGAAAGGGTATACCGGTCATGGTGATTGTGACTATTGTGAGTTATATTGGAAGAAAACACCAGATGATGGGTTTTGTTGGAGTGCGGTTAGAAAGGAGTGATTGGTATGAATATTTTACACACAATTTATATGTATCTGTGGCAGCTCCTTTTAATAGTTATAGCTTTATGCGCAATTATCTTTTGGATCAAACAATTATTAAATCTGTTAGATGTAATAGATCGTTGGAAGAAACATAAGAAGGAGTGATTGGTATGGCAACTATCGTGTTATCAAAAGAGGATTGTTACTTATCTTTGCCTGACTTTTATGAGATGTTGGCTGATAAGGTAAGTAAACATAACGGTGGTTCACGTCCGACTATTGATTGTAGAAAGATTAGAATTACTAAATCTGTATACGATGAGCTCAAACGATGTCTCAAAGAAACGTATAACATGACACCTCTTGAAATAACTAGTTTATTCCTTATATATGGTCCGAAACCAAATTTACCTGAACAAGAAAACACACCTTATATAGCTACTTGGGAGGAGTGATTGATATGAAATCTTGTAAAGGTTGTAGGTATGAAAAGAGTATGACACGTAATATTTTGTTGGGTTTATGTACAGGTTGTAAGCGTGCGTACACTCGTGAAGATGATCGTGAGATGTTCTCTGACAAGTATATTTCGGATGGAAAGCAGGAGTCTTGTTACGATTGTAAGTATGTTGAGCAGTGTTATTTGACTGAAAAACGTATGAAAAAATACCCAAATGGAGCGTGTCAACTTAAAGATATTTTCCGTATGAAGGAGGAAAGAGAGCAATTTTATAACAAAAAATCTAGCTAATTTTGTGGACACTTTTAAAAATAAAAGTGGGCTTTTGGTCAATTATGTTTGGGCAACTCGTTATTTTTGTGAAAATGGCGGGTTATTTTTGTGTCAATTTTGAAGAATTTTGGTCAATTTTTGGCCATTTGCCCACTTTCTGCCCACTTTTAAAAACAAAAGTGGCCACGCAAAAACCACGTATTTATGCGGGTTTGCGGGGTTTCTGGTCAAAAACCCACTTTTATTTCTATTTAATTGTGAAGAAAAAATTAATAAATATATATAGATTTGCGAAAAAAAGTGGGCTTTTGACCAAAACAATAAAAAACGAACATTATTACAAAAATTTACTATTTTTAAAATTCGCGAAAAAAACATGCCCTTTTATGAGAGAGAGAACTAATTTTAGTTGTTTCTCTTTTATTTCTCTGCCCTACTTAAGACGTTCATCTGATAACTCATACAAGATGAACTCCTTTCTGTGATGTACGATGATTTTTAATATTGGTATGTTAAATCATCTTGTGTGAGTTGGATGGATGAAAGTGAAAGGAGATAAAAATGTTAGAAAGTAAATTTCAATCTGATTTGAAAAAAGAGTTAAAAAATAAATTTCCAGGATGCATTGTTATGAAAGCTGACTCAGCAGACATTCAAGGCATTCCTGACCTTTTAATTTTATACAAAGATAAGTGGGCTTCTCTTGAAGTTAAGAAAAATAAGAAAGCTTCGCATAGACCAAATCAGGATTACTATGTTGACAAAATGGAAGACATGTCATTTTCGCGTTTTATATATCCAGAGAATAAGGAGGACGTATTAAATGATTTGGAACAAACATTCAAATCTTGAGGGGCTTCATGCTCCGTTTAGTGCAAGTCAAAGTGCATGGTTAAGATACGATGATGAGAAATTACTTAGTGTCTATGATAACAAGAAAGCTTCGTACATAGGAACGCAGTTACATGAATGGGCTAAGAATACAATCGATTTAAAAATAAGACAACCTCGGTCTAAGAAAACTTTATATGCATACGTGAATGATGCAATTGGTTTTCGAATGAATACCGAAGTTGTCTTATTTTATTCTGATCATTTCTTTGGTACTGCAGATGCAATCAGTTTCGATAAAGGTATATTACGAATTCATGATCTTAAGACTGGTAATCATCCAGCTAAAATGGATCAGTTAGAAGTATATACTGCATTATTCTGTTTGGAATATAGATTAAAACCAAATGAATTAAAAGACATAGAACTGCGAATATATCAGAACGATGAGGTAATAATTCATAAACCAGATCCTGATGATATATCAACCATTATGGATATTATTATTCATGATGATAAATTGTTAGAAAAACGAGACGAGGAGGAATTAGGACGATGAATAAAGTTGTTCAAGAAATGATGAGTATATATTTGGATTCAGGAATGTCTGATGAAGAATACATAGAGCATTATGGAATGCCTCGTCGAAGCGGTAGATATCCTTGGGGTTCCGGTGAAGATCCTTATCAGCATGGAAGTAAAGACTTTATTAGTAGAGTCGAAGATTTAAAGAAAACCGGTTGGACCGAAACACCCGAAAATATCAAAGAAGCATTTGGTATCAATACTACCCAATATAGAATTGAGAAAGCTTTAGCTAAAGATGAACGTAGAGCGTATAACGTTGCAACTGCAAAGTCTTTAAAAGCAGATGGGCTGAATGATTCTGAGATCGGTAGAAAAATGGGTGTAAACGAATCCACTGTTCGAAGTTGGTTTAATGCAGAATCAGAATCAAGGATGAAACAGTCCAAAGAGACCGCTAATTTTATCAAGGAACAAGTAGATAAAAAGGGAATGGTCGATGTTGGTACTGGTGTAGAACGAGAGTTGAATGTATCAAAGACTAAATTTGATCAGGCTTTATATTTGTTGGAACGAGAAGGATATCCAATTTATAAAGGTGGTATTCCACAGGCAACCAATCCTGGGCAACAGATCAATCAGAGAGTTATTTGTAAACCAGGAACGGAACATAAAGAAATATATAATTACGACAAAGTATATTCTTTGAAAGATTATATTACTCGTGATGGTGGTGATACATACGAAAAGAAATTTAGCTATCCAGCTTCTTTAGATTCTAAACGATTAAAGATCAGATATAACGAAGATGGTGGTATTGAGAAAGATGGTGTTATTGAAATTCGAAGAGGCGTGAAAGATCTAAGCCTTGGTGAATCAAGATATGCACAGGTTCGTATATTGGTTGATGGCACGCATTATCTTAAAGGAATGGCTGTATATTCTGATGATTTGCCAAAAGGCGTAGATGTTATGTTTAACACAAACAAATCAAAAGGTACACCGATGATGGATGTATTGAAGCCTATTAAGGATGATCCTGACAACCCTTTTGGAGCATTAATTAAAGATGCCGATAAAGGCGGTCAGTATTGGTATGATCCAAAGACTGGCGAAAGAGTTAGTTCTAGTAAACCAGGAGCAAAACTCGGACTTATTAATAAGAAATCCGATGAGGGTGACTGGAACGATTGGGATAATACATTACCTTCACAGTTCTTATCCAAACAGTCTTTATATATGGCTAAGAAACAACTTGGTCTGGCTCGTGCGGATAAACAAGCTGAGTTTGATGAAATTAAATCATTGACCAATCCGACTGTCAAGAAGTACTTATTACAAAAATTCTCAGATACATGCGATTCTGCAGCCGTAGATCTTAAAGCTGCAGCATTACCAGGACAAAGATACAGCGTTATCATTCCAATTACAACCATGAAAGATACAGAAGTTTACGCACCTAATTACGAAAACGGTACTAAACTCGCGTTGATAAGATTTCCGCATGGTGGAACCTTTGAAATACCAATTCTGACTGTAAATAATAAACACCCTCAAGCAAGAAAGCTTTTGGGAACCGATGTGCCCGATGCTATTGGTATTAATAGTAAAGTTGCAGAACGTTTAAGTGGCGCTGATTTCGACGGCGATACAGTAATGTCTATTCCAACACATGATAAAGCAGGAAAAGTTAAGATCACATCTACAAAATCATTAGAAAAATTAGAAGGATTTGATCCAAAGACAAGTTATGGTGCGTCAGAAGTTAAAGAAGATAAAGATGGTAATAAACATTACTATCGAGATGGTAGAGAATACCGAATCATGACTAAGACTGATACAGAAATGGGTAAGATATCGAACCTGATTACTGATATGACGTTAGCAGGAGCAAGTCCTGACAAATTAGCTAGAGCTGTTAGACATTCGATGGTTGTTATTGATGCCGAAAAACATAAACTAGACTACAAACAGAGTGAGTTAGACAATAATATTCGTGCATTACGTAAAGAATACCAACCTCATATGGATGAGAATGGAAGAATGCGTTATGGCGGAGCTTCAACTCTTATTTCAAGAAGTAAAGGAGAGAAGCAGGTTGAGAAACGTCAGGGTACACCTAAGATTAATATCAAAGGCACCCCAGACTATGATCCAACCCGCCCTGAAGGAGCGTTGATCTATAAGACTGCCGATGACTCAAAGTACACCGTTAAGAAGCTGAATCCTAAAACAGGTGAGATAACGGAAGTTGTAAAGACTCGATATCAGAAGAGTACTAGGATGGGAGAAACAGATGATGCTAACACCCTAGTATCAGAAGCAAAACATCCAATGGAACTCGTTTATGCTGATTATGCTAATAGTATGAAAGCTATGGCTAATGAAGCACGTAAAGAGATGATGAGTACTGGTAAGATAGCGTACAGTAGTGAAGCTAAATTGAAGTATCAGAAAGAGGTTGATTCTTTAAAAGCTAAACTTAACACTGCATTATTGAATGCTACTCGTGAGAGAGAAGCACAACGTAAAGCCAATGCTGCAGTTAATAAGAAAATAGAAACTACTGAGATGTCTAAGAAAGATCTTAAGAAAGCTAAACAACAGGCAATCTCTAAATACAGGGATGAAGTCGGTTCTATTGCTAGGCGTGATAGATCAATACCAATTACAGAGAGTGAATGGAAAGCTATTCAGGCTGGTGCTGTATCTGAGAATGTTCTTAAGAAGATACTTGATAATACCGACATTGATGTGCTTAGACAATTAGCTACACCAAAAGCTACTAAAGAACTTAGTGCAGCTAAAGTAAACAGAATCAAAGTGTTGAGTGGATCTAACTACACTATTGATGAGATAGCTAAGAAATTGGGTGTATCAGCGTCAACCGTAAACAAGTATTTGAAAGGAGTTTAATGGATGATTGAATATCGATTAACTACATTTGACAATCCTTTTGATCCGTTTGACGACTTTACTCAATGGCTTTTGTTTGATAACGAAAAAGGATACAACACTTGTGGTTACTTAGCAAGATTACTTGCCAACCTTCCTGACGATTTGTCGGAAGTTGAAGAAGAACAGGAGAAAGAAAAAGCAATTGATACGATCATCGCTAACGATTTCTTAAATATTTATAAGAAAGTTGAAAGAAAGAGCGACGAACACGTATATGCATTCGATTAAGGTATAGGGGGGTGTCTAAAAAACTACCCCCTCCCCTACATCGCCGCCCTCTTTAAAAATTCTCCGGCGGTATTTTTCTGACAACATTTTGGTGCATACATACCTATAAAGAAAGTAAATTATATAAAATTACAAGATTTTGTCAAAGCATTTTTCATAAAAGATACTTTATCCTAAAAAATTTCTACCATGAGTCTATATTGTTGTCCAAAAAGAAGTTAATAAATCCAATGTATGCACCAAAATGTTGTCAGAAACTATCGAATTAACAATAGCAAACATGTAAAAAGGAAGGTGGAAGCATGGCTAAAAAAGGCGAAACAAGACCGCCAGCAACATCTCCAGAGGTACAAGAAGCTCGAATGGTTAACATGGCATATAAGTTAGCTGAGAGACAGATGATGGAAGGTACTGCATCGTCTCAAGTTATCACTCATTTCTTAAAACTTGGATCATCAAGAGAAAAAAGAGAGATGGAAAAGTTAGAAGAAGAGAATAAGCTGTTGCGTGCGAAAACAGAATCGTTAGAATCAACAAAACATGTCGAAGAATTATATGCCGAGGCTATAAAGAGTATGAAAAAATATTCAGGACATGAAGACGAATGATGAGGACGTATAGTGAACTTATATTATTACCGACGTTTGAAGAACGGTATGAATATTTAAAATTAGATGGACAAGTTGGACAAGAAACTTTCGGAAGTGATCGTTATTTAAATCAATTATTCTATAAAGATCGCGAATGGCTTTCTATAAGAAATGACGTGATTATTAGGGATGCTGGAAGAGATCTAGGTATTGAGGGACGTGAATTAAATTCGTATATAATTGTACATCATATGAACCCAATTACAAGAGATGACATTATTAATAGGACTGAATTATTACTAAATCCAGAGTATTTAATATGCGTAAGCGCACGTACCCATAAAGCAATACATTATAGCGATAGTGGGTTGCTGATATCTGATCCAGTAATTCGAAAAAAGAATGATACTTGTCCATGGAAGAGATAAACAGAACTCGGGTGACCTTCGGGCCCGGGTCTTTTTATGCCTAAATTTAGAAAGGAAAGAGATATGAATTTTAAAGATGCATTTAAAGCAATGAAAAAAGGTCGTATGGCAAAACGTCCATCCTGGGGCGGATACTGGTACTGGGATGTAGAGAAAAAAACTATTATGATGCAGTGTAGAACAAAAGATGATGGAGAAAAAGGTGACTTATTGGATATTAGAGAAACACAGGCAGTAGAGTACACTATGTCTAATATCTTATCTGATGATTGGATGATTGTAGATGAAACGAATTGTCCAGTTTTAGGCGGAGAAGCTACATTTGGATTCTGAGATGCAATTAAGTACATGAAACGCGGACTTAAAGTCAAAAGAAAAGGATGGAACGGAAAGGATCAGTATATTCAGCTTGCAATATGCATTTCGTACACAGCAGCAGACGGAACAATCGTTAATTGTGATCACAATGATATTAGAAATAAAGCAATTGCGTTTATCGGAACATCGGGTGTACAGATGGGATGGTTAGCGAGCCAAGCTGATATGCTGGCAGAAGATTGGATGTTTGTAGAATAAGGAGATATTAAACATGATTATTACAGGAATGAATCACTTCCAGAGTGTTTGCAAGAAGAAACTAGTGGAATGGTATCACAAGAATAGACCGGGGATCGACATTGATCTGAGTAATGTATTTGTAGTTTGGTCTTGCAAGACCTTACAGAATTACAAATGCCTTGCGTCCACCACGATCAGCGGTGATGGCATCTATGCAGAATACACATACAATGGAGACAAACAGGAACTATATGAAGATGTGTACAAGAAGCTGACAAATACATGTCACACAGAAGAATAAAAGCCGGACCAATCCGGCATATGGACTCTTATCTCAGTTGGTTAGAGAAATCGTCTCATAAACGATAGGTCCTGGGTTCGATTCCAAGAGAGTCCAGTTATATGATTATTAAAGGAGGTGAAAATGATGAAAGCAACTGTTTGTAATTGTGAAAAATTATGTGTTAGAGCAAATCCTTCCAAGGACTCTAACATTTTAACAATTATCGATGTTGATACCGTTTTAGAGTGTGAACTGGGTGAATCAACAGATTGGTGTTCGATAACAAAAATTAACGGAATACCAGCAATTGGTTATTGTATGAGTAGATACTTAAAAATTGATGAGTCGAATAATAGAAAAGAGGTAAAACATGGATGAAGAATTTAGCATTTTAAATAGTGTTAAAAAAATGATTGGAATATCGTCCGATTATAAAGTATTCGATCAAGATTTGATCGTACATATTAATTCTGTATTCATGATTCTACATCAGTTGGGTATTGGTCCAAAAAACGGTTTTAGCATCACTGATGAAAATACTGTTTGGACTGATTTTGTATCCGATGAATCTAATCTTCACGCAGTTAAAACTTATATGCATTTAAAGGTGAAAATATTATTCGATCCTCCTTTAAGTACTGCTGTTATGGAATGTTATAAAGAGCAAATCAAAGAACTAGAATGGCGACTAAACGTACAAGTCGAAGGAGGTCAAAATGACACAGAATGAATTATATCATCATGGCGTCCTAGGTATGAAATGGGGTGTCAGAAGGTATCACAACCGTGACGGGACTTTAAACGAACGAGGTAGACGAAAAGCTGCTAAGTTAGAGAATCGATATTCTGATTTAACAAATGGTAGAAATATCCGTAAGAAAAAAATTTCTAAGGGGATGAATGATAAACCCGTAAAAGCTATGAGTAACGTCGAACTTAAACAGAAAGTAAATAGACTTAGATTAGAAAAAGACTATCTAGATCTTAACAAACAAGTTAGTAATCTAGAAAATAAAACGATTTCAAAAGGGAAAAAACAAGTTTCTAAAATAGCCAATAAAGCAATCAATGAAATTTTAGTTGGTTCCGCTATAAAAGTAGGAAAAGATTTATTTGCAAAAGAATTGCGAAAATCGTTTAAAACAAAGAAGGATTAGCCTATGTCATTAAGTAATACAGCTACTCCTTTTTATTATGGGCAATTTCGAGATGCTGTTATTCGTGGAGAGATACCGGTATGTAAAGAAATTTCGATGGAGATGAATCGCATCGATCGGTTGATTGATGATCCTGGAATCTATTACGACGATAAAGCAGTAAATGGTTTTATAGAATACTGCGAGAATGAATTAACTTTAACTGATGGAGAAGACCTTAATTTGTTACCAACGTTTAAGGTTTGGGCAGAACAGGTATTTGGTTGGTATTACTTCATAGATAGAAGTGTGTATGAACCAGATCCAGATGGTCATGGTGGTCATTATGTAACAAAGACCATAAAGAAACGACTTATCAACAAACAGTATCTTATTGTAGCAAGAGGCGCTGCAAAGTCTATGTATGAATCTTGCATACAGAATTTCTTCTTAAATGTCGATACAAGTACGACATATCAGATTACAACAGCACCGACCATGAAACAGGCTGATGAAGTTATGTCGCCTATTCGAACATCCATTACAAGAGCGAGAGGTCCGCTGTTTAAATTCTTAACAGAAGGTTCTTTACAGAACACGACTGGATCGAAAGCAAATCGAATGAAGCTAGTTCCTACAAAGAAAGGAATAGAAAATTTCTTAACTGGTTCACTATTAGAAGTACGTCCAATGAGTATAGACAAGCTTCAAGGTATGCGATGTAAGGTCGCCACAGTTGATGAATGGTTATCCGGTGATGTTAGGGAAGATCCGATTGGAGCTATCGAACAGGGAGCATCTAAGAATGATGATTATCTTATCATAGCCACGAGTTCTGAAGGTACAGTTCGTAACGGAGTCGGTGATACAATCAAAATGGAGTTGATGAATACTCTTAAAGGTGAATATTTCAATCCACATGTATCAATCTGGTATTACAAATTAGATTCTATAGAAGAAGTAAATGATCCTGATATGTGGTTAAAAGCTAATCCAAATCTAGGAAAGACTGTTACTTATGAAACTTATCAGTTAGACGTTGATAAGGCTGAACATAACCCAGCATCCAGAAACGATATCCTAGCAAAACGTTTCGGTATTCCTATGGAAGGTTATACGTATTTCTTCACATATGAAGAAACTCTTACACATCGACGAAAAAGAGATTATTGGCAAATGCCATGTGCTCTTGGCGCCGACTTATCGCAAGGTGATGACTTTTGTGCATTTACATTTCTATTTCCATTATCTGATGGTTCTTTTGGCGTTAAAACCAGAAACTATATTTCATCAAAAACATTATCCAGTTTACCGTTAGCAATGAGAACTAAATACGAAGATTTCATGAGAGAAGGAAGTCTTATTGTACATGAAGGAACAATTCTTGACATGATGGCCGTTTATGAAGATCTGGACAACCATATCATCGAACGTGGATATGATGTTCGAGCTTTTGGTTATGATCCGTATAACGCAAAAGAATTCGTAGATCGCTGGTCTCGTGAAAACGGTCCATTCGGTATAGAGAAAGTTATACAGGGATCTAAAACGGAATCTGTACCATTAGGTGAATTAAAGAAATTAGCAGAAGATAGAATGCTATTATTCGATGAAGAATTGATGAGTTTTACTATGGGAAATTGCATTGTTATGGAAGATACGAACGGTAATAGAAAATTGTTAAAAAAACGATACGAGGCGAAAATTGATGCAGTATCAGCGATGATGGATGCACTCGTAGCATTTAAACGAAACAAAGAAGCTTTTGAATAAGGAGTAACTAAATGAAATTAACACTTGGTTCTAGGCTGATAAACGCTTGGAATGTATTTAAAAATAATCGCGATCCAACAGATGATTATAACTATGAATATTATAGTTCTGGAAGTACTTATCGTCCAGATCGTCCGCGATTAACTAGAGGAAATGCAAAATCTATATCCGCATCGGTGTTTAATCGAATAGCATTGGATGTAGCAGCAATAGATGTGAAGCATTGTCGATTAGACAAAGAAGACAGATTTATAGAAATTATGCATTCTAATTTAAATGAATGTTTGACATTAAGTGCTAATATCGATCAGACACATCGAGCGTTTTTACAGGATGCTGTATTAACAATGTTTGATAAAGGTGTTATAGCGATCGTTCCGGTAGATACTACCACAAACCCAAACATGACAAATTCATATGATATTTTATCAATGCGAGTTGGCGAAGTTTTAGAGTGGTTTCCGAATAAAGTTAAAGTACGTTTATACAATGATCGAACTGGTAAAAAAGAAGATTTGTTATTATCTAAAGAAGATGTAGCAATCATCGAAAATCCATTCTACACAGTGGTTAACGATAGTAATTCTACATTACAGCGATTGAAAAGAAAACTTAGTTTATTAGATGTGACAGATGAGAAAACGGCATCAAGTAAATTAGATTTGATTATTCAGTTGCCGTACATAATTAAGTCTGATGCAAGAAAGAAACAGGCTGAAGAAAGACGTAAGCAAATTGAGGATCAGCTAGCGGGAAGCACATACGGTATCGCATATACAGATGGTACTGAAAAAATAACACAGCTAAACCGAAGTGTGGAGAACAATCTTATGTCTTCTGTCGAATATCTGACAAATCAGTTCTTTGCACAGATGAATATCACACAAAGTATTTTAGATGGAACGGCCGATGAAAAGACAATGTTAAACTATAACAATCGAACCATCGAACCTATAATTTCTGCAATCGTAAACGAATTAAAAAGAAAATTTCTAACTAAGACTGCCCGTACACAAGGACAGTCTATTTGTTTCTTTAGAGATCCGTTCCGATTAGTACCGGTAAATGATATAGCAGAAATTGCTGATAAATTTACACGAAACGAAATTATGACAGCAAACGAGATTAGGCAGGGTATAGGTATGAAACCTTCGAATGATCCTAAAGCGGACGAATTGGTTAACAGTAATATAAGTCAACCGACAGACGAACAAAATTATCCGCCTGAGTATGATGACGGATATGAATATGATGAAGGAGGAGAAAATCAAAATGAAGTATGATTTTTCCGGATGGGCTACCAGAGCAAACCTCAAATGCTCAGACGGACGTACAATTATGAGAGATGCTTTCAAACAAAATGATGGACAGAAAGTTCCGTTAGTTTGGAACCATCAGCATGATGATCCTAATGAAGTATTAGGACATGCATTATTAGAAAACAGAGAAGATGGAGTGTACGCATATTGTTCACTCAATGATACAGAGGCGGGAAAAACAGCCAAGCTACTTATTCAGCATGGTGACATCTCGGCTCTTTCTATTTATGCGAATCAGTTGAAACAGAATATGTCAAATGTCGTGCATGGAAATATTCGAGAAGTAAGTCTTGTACTTGCAGGAGCTAATCCAGGTGCATCTATCCAATCTGTGATTCAGCATGGAGCAACTATTGAGGATGAAGCAATGATTTATACAGGGGAAGAATTATCAATTATGCATTCTGATGATCCTAAACCACCAGTGGAAAAACCAGAAAAAACAGAAAAGAATACAGACGAAAATGACGAAACTATCGGTGATATTTTCAACACATTAAATGAAAAACAGAAAGAGGTAGTTTATGCATTAATCGGAGAAGCGTTAGAAAATAATAATTCCGAAGGAGGAGATAACACTATGAAACATAATGTATTTGATCAGTCTGAAGAACAGAACAGTGAAAATGTTCTCTCACATTCTGAGATGCAGACGATCATTGAAGATGGAAAGCGATTTGGAAGTTTAAAAGAAAGCTTCCTTCAGCACGCTGACGAATACGGTATCGAAAATATTGAATACCTTTTCCCAGAAGCTAAATCGCTTAATACACCACCTGATTTCATTAAACGTGAAATGGGCTGGGTACAGACTGTAATGAGCGGAGTTCATCACACTCCATTCAGTCGTATTAAATCTATGTTCGCTGATATCACAGCAGATGAAGCGAGAGCCAGAGGTTATATGAAAGGTAAACTGAAGAAAGAAGAAGTATTCGGTTTACTTAAGAGAACAACAACACCTACAACAATCTATAAAAAACAGAAATTAGACCGCGATGATGTAATCGATATCACAGATTTCGATGTTGTCGCATGGCTAAAATCTGAAATGAGAATGATGCTGGAAGAGGAAATGGCTAGAGCTATTCTTATTGGAGATGGCCGTTTACCTTCTTCTGATGATAAGATTAATGAACAGAACATTCGTCCAATTTGGAAAGATGAAGAGTTATACACAATCAGAGGAATTGTTAAAGGGGATGATTCTGATAAAGCGGCTTTAGCGACAGAATTCATCGATCAGTCAGTACGTTCTATGACAGATTATAGAGGATCTGGTTCTCCAACAGCTTATATGACAGCGGAAATGCTAACAGAGTGTCTGTTATTAAAAGACACTAATGGTAAACGTATCTACGCTAACGAAAATGAAGTCGCAACAGCGATGAGAGTATCTAAGATCGTTACTGTTCCTGTTATGAATAACCAGACAAGAAAAGAAGGCAGCGATACATATACTTTACAGGCAATCATCGTTAATCTGAACGATTATAATGTTGGTGCTGATAAAGGTGGAGCAATTAACATGTTCGACGATTTCGACATTGATTACAACCAGCAGAAATACCTGATCGAAACACGTTGCTCAGGAGCTTTAACTAAACCATTCTCAGCAATTGTACTTGAGACAAAGAAAACAGCCTAGGTGGAGGTTTATAAATGGAAAGAATTTATGAAGACGCAAACGACCAGCATATTGTTGGAACATTCGTATATGTAAAAACTGGTAAAGCATATAGCGATACTGACTGTAAAGTTGGAGTCGCAGCAGAGATGTTAAAAGACCTCTTTTATAAAGGTGCTGTAATTGTTGATAATAAGAAAGAGTATAAACCAGTAGCGATGAATGAAGCTTCTGGAATTGTAACTCTTACATACGTGACAGCAGACACTACACCAACAACAGCGAAACTTGCAACAGTACAGTCTGTAGCAGCTGAAGAATAGGAGAAATTCAAAATGGGAAAATGGTTTGGTAAAGTCGGATATGGAATTACAAAAGAAGTTGAACCTGGCGTATATGTTCCAGAAATTGTTGAACGAGAACATTATGGAGATATAACCACCAGTCGTAGACGATACCAGACGTCCAGTAATATTAATGATGAGTTAGTCTTATCTAACACAATTAGTATTCTTGCCAATCCGTTTATGACTGAGAATTATTCTAATATTCGATACGTGGAAATTATAGGAACGAAGTGGAAGGTTACAGAAATTGAACCGCAATATCCACGGTTTATCCTAACGACAGGAGGTGTATACAATGGCGACACGCCAGGAACTACAGACTAAATTAGAAGAGATTCTTGGAGGTCGTCATGTATACTTTCAACCTCCAGAATCAAAAGAAATGGAATATCCAGCTATAGTCTATTCAATGAAAGACCGAAGAATCACATATGCTGATGATACTGTATATTCCATGAATAATACTTATGAGCTAATCGTGATCGGTATATTACCAAATGATGATTTAATATCTAAGTTATTAAGTCTTCCGTATTGTACTTACGAACGACAATACAAATCAAATAATCTCTATCACGATGTACTAAATTTATATTTTTAAACAGGAGGAAATATTATGTCAGAAACTAGACTTACTTGGGATGATACAGGTAAGCGATTCTACGAAACCGGTGTTAAACAGACCGTGTTATATCCACAGGATGAAAGCGGAGCATATCCAAAGGGTGTAGCGTGGAATGGTGTTACAGCTATTACGGAATCCCCATCTGGTGCAGAGTCAAATCCTCTGTATGCTGATGATATTAAATACCTTGATCTTATTTCTGCAGAAGAATATGGAGCAACAATTGAGGCTTATACATATCCAGAAGAGTTTGGAGTTTGTCAGGGTGAAAAAGAATTAGTAAAAGGCGTAAGCATTGGTCAGCAGGATCGTAGTGCATTCGGTTTATCTTGGAGAACTGTTTTAGGTAACGACGTTAAGAAAGACGCTTATGGCTATAAATTACATCTTATGTATGGTGGAATGGCGGCACCTTCAGAAAAAGGATACGAATCTATCAATGATAGTCCTGATGCTATTACAATGTCGTGGGAGGTTACAACAACTCCTGTAAGTGTAACGGGCGGAAAACCGACAGCTATTATCACAATTGATTCTACAAAGACAGATGCAGCCAAACTAAAAGCACTTGAAGATGTCTTATACGGAGAGTCAGCAGCAGCTAGATTACCACTTCCAGATGAAGTAGCGACGATTATGAATGCAGCAGGATAAGATTTGTATAAACGTCTATAAAAAGATAACAAGAGCCCCTACTAAAAAGTCATAGGGGCTTTTATTTTTGTTTATTAAAAGGAGTTAGAAAATGGTAAAAAAGACAATTACATATAACGATTACAATGGAGTAGAAAGAACTGAAGATTTCTATTTCAATTTATCTGAAGCAGAAGTTATGGAAATGGAACTTGGAGTAACAGGTGGCATGGCTGAAATGATTCAGCGCATTGTGCAGGCTCAGGATGGACCAACAATTATGCAGACATTTAAAGATGTGGTTTTACGTTCTTACGGTGTTAAGAGTCCCGATGGAAAAAGATTTATCAAGAACGACACATTACGAGAAGAGTTTTCTCAGACAGAAGCATATTCTCAGCTATTCATGAAACTTGCTACAGATAGTAAAGCAGCAGCAGATTTTGTAAATGGTATTATGCCTAAAAAAGTTGAAACACCAAAAAGCTCTATTCCAGCACCATTCGATAAATAGTTAGGAGGGATGAGATGCTTCAGATAACAATTCCGGCAATGAATGATTTATGGGACGAGCGGAATCAACAATTCCTATCGATAAAGGAAACTACAATACAGCTGGAGCACTCTCTCTTATCGATTTCAAAATGGGAGTCAAAATGGAATAAATCATTCATTAATACAAAAGACAAAACAGAAGAAGAACTTATAGATTACATTAAATGCATGACCATTACGAAAAATGTAGATCAGAATATTTATGTGTGTTTAACAGCTGAAAACATACAAGAAATAGTGAATTATATAAATGCTCCGATGACAGCAACAACAATTCGAGATACTGGAAAAAGTAATCACGAAATAGTTACATCGGAGCTTATTTATTATTGGATGATTTCGTTAAATATTCCCGTTAAATTTGAAAAATGGCATTTGAATAGACTCATAACTCTTATAAGAGTTTGTAGTATCAAGAATCAACCTGCTAAGAAAATGAGTCAAGGAGAAATAATGCAACGTAATGCGGCACTTAATGCTGCTAGAAAAAAACGTTGGAATACGAAAGGATAAAGGAATTATGTTAACAATCCGACAAAAAGGTGATTTTTCAAAGCTTACAAAATATCTTATCAAAGCAAAAGAAGTAGCTAAGTTCGATTCCGTATTAGCAAAATATGGACAACGTGGCATCGATGCGTTATCCAAAGCAACGCCAGTAGATACTGGATTGACAGCGAGTTCCTGGTATTACGAGATCGAAAAAGGCGATAACGGTGTGTCTATAGTTTTTTACAATTCGAATGTCAATCGTGGGATTTGTATCGCTGTAATTCTGCAGTATGGTCATGGAACAAGAAATGGTGGATGGGTTGAAGGTCGTGATTATATAAATCCAGCATTACAACCTATTTTCAATGAAATTGCAGAAGCAGCATGGAAGGAGGTAACAGAACTTTGAGTAAGACCGTCGACGAACGAGTCGTTGAGATGCGGTTTGATAATAAAGATTTTGAGAAAAATGTTCAAACCACTATGTCAACTCTCGATAAGTTTAAGCAAAAACTTAATTTTAATGGTGCGTCGAAGGGGTTAGAGAATATAGAAAAATCTGCTAGCAAGGTCAACATGTCAGGACTTGGTTCAGCAGTCGAAACAGTGCAAGCCAAATTTTCGAAATTAGAAGTAATGAGTGTAACAGCACTGGCGAACATTACTAATTCAGCAGTAAATGCTGGTAAAAGAATTGTTGATGCATTGACGCTTGAACCAGTGATGTCTGGATTTCAAGAGTATGAAACACAGATTAACGCTGTTCAGACAATTTTAGCAAATACGTCATCTAAAGGAAGTACTCTTGAGGATGTAAATAAAGCATTAGATGAACTGAATCACTATGCCGATATGACTATTTATAACTTTACAGAGATGACAAAAAATATCGGTACCTTTACAGCAGCGGGTGTTGATCTGGATACATCCGTATCGGCAATCAAAGGTATTGCGAACTTAGCCGCAGTTTCGGGTTCTACATCTCAACAGGCATCTACTGCGATGTATCAGTTATCTCAGGCACTTGCCGCAGGTACTGTAAAACTTCAGGATTGGAACTCTGTTGTAAATGCTGGTATGGGTGGACAGGTATTTCAGGATGCATTAAAAGAAACCGCCAAAGTACATGGCGTAGCTATTGATAAGATGATTAAAGATGAAGGAAGTTTCAGAGAGACTTTAAAGAAAGGCTGGTTAACTTCTGATATTTTAACAGAAACATTAAGTAAATTTACTGGTGATCTGAATGAGCAACAGCTTAAAACAATGGGTTACAGCGAAGCGCAAATCAAATCTATTATAAAGATGGGTAAGACCGCAAATGACGCAGCAACAAAGGTCAAGACATTTAGTCAGTTATTTGACACTTTAAAAGAAGCTGCTCAGTCTGGATGGACACAGAGTTGGGAAATAATCGTAGGAGATTTCGAAGAAGCAAAGAGTTTCTTAACAGGAATAAGTGATACCTTAAGTAATATGATTAATACTTCTGCAGATGCACGAAATAAAGTTTTATCTGATTGGAAAGATTTGGGCGGACGTACAGCAATTATAGATTCATTGAAAAATACTTTTGAGGGTCTCGAGAGTATATTAAAACCTATACATGAAGCGTTCAAAGATATTTTTCCCCCAATTACTGCTAAACAGTTATATTCTTTTAGTGTTGGATTAAAAAAACTAACATCACATTTAAAGATAAGCGATACCACAGCAAACAATTTAAAAGAAACATTCAAAGGAGTGTTTTCTTTATTCGATATTGGTATTAGTGCCATTACATCATTCGGTAAAGGAATTATTTCAGTTCTTGGAAGCTTTGCAGGGATAGAAGGTGGCATTTTAGGTGTTACCGCAGAACTTGGAAAAGGAGTAACCGGATTCAGAAACTATATAAAAGAGATCGGATTATTCGAAAATATTACAGGCGGATTATCTAACATTCTCATATCGTTCATAAACGGTATAAAAACATTCGGTAAAGCTATTTTGGATCAATTCAATGTAAAAAAATTTTCAAACATATTTGAAAGTATCGCAAATATTGTATCAGGTGGTATAAAAAATATAAGCGATATTATGCAAAATCTAATTAAAACTTTCAGTAGTTCAGACTTAATAGACGTATTGAATAACGGAATTTTAGCTACAATCTTATTAAAAATAAAAAAGACCATTGGTGATTTGAGTAGTTCGTTTGAGTCTGGCAGTGGCGTTATTAAAAATATCACGGGAATATTAGATGATGTGCGAGATTGTTTTAAAGCATATCAAGAACAATTAAAAGCTGGTACCCTGATTAAAATAGCAGTCGCAATAGGAATTTTGGCAGGAGCTATTTTTACGCTATCTACGATAAAAGCCGATGCGTTAACAAGTTCGTTAGTGACATTGACTGTTTTATTTGTCGAATTAGTACAAGCTTTAAATAAAATTCCCGATATACAAGGTAATATTTCTAATACAATAAAGGCATGTTCTTTGATGATAGCAATGAGTATATCAATAGGAACTTTAGCAAATGCTTTAAAAAATATAGCATCAATCGACTGGGGTGGATTGAGCAGAGGACTTGTTGGAATCGGAGCATTGATGACTGAATTGTCGTTATTTATTTCGAAAACTGATCTAACTGGAAAAATAAGAAGTAGCGCTACTGGATTAGTATTAATCGCTACAGCAATGCTGATATTATCCAAAGCTATCGAAGAATTTAGTTGTATGAATTGGGAAGATATAGGAAAAGGTGTAGCGGCTATTGGCGGACTATTAACTTTAATGAGTGTATTTACTAATACTACTAAAAGTGTTAGTAATGCAATATCAATCGGTGTAGCGATTAATCTACTTGCTACAAGTATAAACAATATCGTTGATGCAATGAAAAATATTTCTGATATGAGTTTGGACGATATTCAAAAAGGATTAATCGGTATCGGTGGAGCATTAGGAAGCATTGCGTTAGGTATGAATTTAATGCCTAAAAATATGTTAACCGTTAGCGCCGGATTATTGATAGTTTGTTCAGCATTAGAAAATCTATCATCTTTCGTCACATCAATTGGCGAATCAAGTTGGAACGATTTAGCAAAGGGATTATCAACTTTAGGAGCGTCATTAGGCATTCTTTCAGTTGGATTAAAAGCAATGCAAGGGTCTATTGGAGGATCAGTAGCATTGATATCAGCAAGTGTTGCATTACTTGCGATAACTAACGTTATTAAAGAACTTGGAAGCGTAAATATTACATCTATCTTGAAAAGTTTAGTCACTATTGCTTCTGTGTTCGCAATTATTGGTGCTGCGTCCACCATATTAAGTCCATTAATTCCGATTATTTTATCGTTAGCGGTAGCATTTACTTTATTTGGAGCGGCTATACTGAGTATTGGTGCTGGACTAACACTTATGAGCATAGGATTGACAACGATTTCAGCAGGTATTACTGCATTAGCCTTATCGGCAGCAAGTGGTGCAACATCCATAGTGGCATCGTTAACAATTATTATAACTGGATTTATATCTTTGATACCTACAATCATAGCAAAAATGGCAGAGGGAATTGTAAGTTTTGTACAGGTTATCAGTGAATCAGCATCTAAAATAGCAACCGCTTTAATGAAGGTTTTAGCAGAAACTTTAAAAAGTTTATCGACATATGGACCAGTGATTGTTGATTCATTATTATCTCTATTCGTAAAAATTATTGATTCCGTAGCAGAACATGTTCCAGAATTAATAGTAGCATTCAATAATTTATTTAGATCTATTTTTGATGGCGTAATTAATTCATTAAAAAATGTGAATTCAGATAGTCTTTTGAAAGTCGTTAGTGCTGTTGGAATAATGACTGTTCTTATGAAAACATTATCGACAGTTACTTCTGTATTACCATCCGCTATGGTTGGACTTGCTGGTATAGGCGTAGCTTTTACAGAATTATCCGGAATATTAGCATTACTTGGAGGACTTGCTCAAATACCCGGATTGAAATGGCTTATCGGAGAAGGTGGGATATTATTAGAAACTATTGGAACAGCTATTGGCAAATTTATAGGTGGTATAGCCGGGGGAATATCTGCTGGAGTAACATCATCTTTACCAGTAATAGGTACAAATCTTTCTGCATTTATGAAAAATTTAGAACCGTTTATAAATAGTATCGGAAAGATTAACGGGTCGATATTCTCTAATGTTAAAGAACTTTCAAAATCAATATTATTATTGACTGGCACGAGCTTTATACAATCACTGACATCATGTGTAGGTGGAAGACAAAGCTTTAAGAATTTTGGTGAGCAGTTAGAAATACTTGGTAATTCATTGGAGAAATTTAGTGAAAAATCAACTGAAATAGCATCAGAAGATGTACTGAATTCTACCAAAGCAATAAAGATAATAATAGAATTAATGAAATCATTACCTAAAACAGGCGGTTTATCACAGGCCTTTGGCGGGACTAAAGATTTAGGAGACTTTTCATCTAAGTTAGGATCATTTGGTGACGCAGTTAAAAAATATGCTGATAATGTCTCAGATATCGAACCCGAAAAAATTACTTCTTCAGCAACAGCAATTAAAGCAATCTCAGATTTATTAAAAAATATAACCAATATCGAAAATGTAGATAGTGGAACACTCGGTTCAAAATTTAAGAATATTGGAGACGGAATCAAACAATATTCAGAAGCTGTATCAGGTGTTAATTCTGACAATGTCACTAATTCATTATCAGCCGCGAAATCGTTGGTTGAGATAGTGAAGATTATATATGGAACAGGATCATTATTTAATTCGTTTGTGAGTCTTAATCTCAGCGCATTTGGAGATAGATTAGCTCAATTGGGAAACGCATTAAGTAAATATTCTAATTCGATTGGAACTATTAATACGAGTACAATACAATCATCAGCATTAGCTGTTAAAAATTTACTTCAAGCGTTATCAACTATTAATACTGGAAATATCGTCGGCATATTAGGTACCGGCGTTAACTTTTCAGCATTAGGAACGAATCTATCAAATCTTGGATCAGCAATAACTAAATATTCAACATCTATTCAAAATGCGACTTTTGATAAAATCACTAGTTCTACATCAGCTATAAAATCTTTATTGGGAGTTATATCAGCAGTATATAGTAGTGGTGCATTATTTAACTCTAATCTGAACATACCCAATGATTTAGGTGAAAAATTAGTTATTATTGGAAATGCTATGACTAAGTATTCAGCATCAATAAATAGTGTTAACGCTGGATCAATTATTAATTCATCTAATGCTATAAAAGCATTAATGGGTGTTATTGGCTCAATTAATATCACTTCGACTTCTGTAGGACTCTTAAATAGCGTAGGTTCATCAGATTTCACAACCAAAATAACATCGTTAGGAACTTGCTTGAATAATTACTCTAAATCTATAGGGAACATTAATGCCAATGGGATAATTAAATCAACAACAGCTTTAAAAAGTCTAGTTATTGCGATAAATAGTATGACTGGCATAAATAGTATGGGGGTTAGTACATTTGTACAAGCCATCAACACTATAGGTCAAGCTAATATTGGCGAATTTGTAAAGAATTTATCAGGCTCATCTGAAAAGATGAAATCTGCAGGCGTAAACTTGATTGAAGCACTAAAAAAAGGTATAGAATCAAAGAGTAAATCTATATCCTCAACAGCCACGTCCATAGCAAATAGCATGTCAAAAACGTTTACGTCAAAAAGTAGTTCATTTAGTAAAGCAGGTTCGACTGCCGCTAATGGAATGTTGAAAGCACTCAAATCTAAAAAGGGCAATTTTAAAGAGGTAGGTAGTAATTTCGCTAGCCAACTATCTAAAGGATTTAAATCTGACAAAATAAACTCAAAATGCGAAAAAATATGTAAAGCCGCAGTCAAAAAACTTAATGGATATAAAGATGATTTCTATAACGCAGGTAAAAATTTAGTTTTAGGTTTTGCTAACGGTATCACTGACAACACATTTATGGCTGAAGCAAGAGCATCAGCAATGGCTTCTGCAGCTAAAAATGCAGCAAAGAAAGAATTAGATGAACATTCACCATCGAAAGAATTCTATAAAATAGGTAAATTTGCAGTCTTAGGATTCGTGAATTCATTCTCAGACAACATGAAGTTAGTTAATAAATCAGGTTCTAACTTAGCTCGTCAGTCTATGGATGGACTTGGTAAAGCTATGAATCAGATCGGCGATATAATTACAAACGGTATCGATCCAAATCCGACAATAAGACCCGTAGTTGACTTATCCAATATCCAGAATGGCGTAGGAGCAATCAATGGTATGTTTAATGATACTGCATTAGGAAATCTTGGTGGTATCTCAGCGAGTATCAATCGAAAAATTCAAAATGGATCAAATGCAAATGTCATAGATGCAATTAAAGACTTGAAACGAGCTGTATCTAATATGTCTGGCGATAATTACTCGATAAATGGTGTTACATATGATGATGGAAGCAATATCGCAGATGCGATTAGAACGATAGCTCATGCTGCAAAAATAGAAAGGAGGAGCTAATGGCGAGCGTAACAAATTTAAAAGTAGCTTTTCAGAATAATTCAGATAGTACATTGTATGCTACATGGTCCTGGGGACACAAACATACAAAAGAATATTCTATTGAATGGCAATATGATACCGGAAACGGAGTTTGGTTTATAGGAAGTACGAGTACTGAAACAAGAAAGCAGTCTACATATTCTTTTCCTAGTAATGCCAAGAAAGTTAGAGTTTTAGTTAAACCTGTATCTACTACCTATAAGAAGAAAGTTACTAAGAAAAATAAAAAAGGGAAAAAAACCACTACTTTAGTAGAAACTCATTATTGGACTGCTAACAAGAAAGCATCTAATGCGTTTAGCGTTTTACGATACAGAATTCCAGCGACACCATCAGCTCCGACTGTATCTATGGACGGTTATAAAATGTCTATTTCATTAGAAGTAAGCGATTCGAACACTGCCAAAATCGAATTCCAAATAAGAGATTCGTATTCCGATGGCGACACACGAATTAATAGCAGTTCAATTGCGAGTAAGACACAAGTTAAAAGTAGGGCACGAATTAGTAGTGGTTCAAATAGCAACGGTTCGATTAGCGGTAGTCCGATTATAGGTGGTGGTAACCAAACAATACATGCAATGTTATCTGGATTAACGATCGATATATACGTTAGGTCAGCGGTCGTTAATGTTGTGAATAATCTTGCTATTTATGAGCTTATGGTAACCATGGCACAAGGTACTGGTTATAGGGTTCGAGCAAGAGGTATAAGTGCACAAGGTACAAATGGAGAATGGTCTGGTTGGTCATCCCTTGTGCAAACTCCACCAGAAAAAGTATATGGTGTACAATGTGCAGCCGCTGGAAAAGATTCTGTAAAAGTCAATTGGAATTCAGCTATAGGTGCAAAAACATATGTGATCGAATACACATCACAACAAGATTATTTCGATGCTGTTCCGGATCAGGTTTCATCTAAAGACAACATTAACGCTACTTATACATACATAAATGGTTTAGATCGTTCTAAGCGATGGTATTTTCGCGTTAAAGCAGTCAACGAGTCTGGAACAGTATCAGAATCATGGAGTGATACCGTATCATGTGTAATTGGTACAAAACCTAACCCACCATCAACTTGGTCATCTGTATTAACGGCGACAACTGATGAAACAGTAATGTTATATTGGATTCATAATACAGAGGACGGATCAAGTCAAGTGTCCGCCGAAATAGAATTGATCAATGATAGCAATACTGAAATCATAACGGTCCCAAACGATAGAAGTGATGAGGATAAGGATAAAACAAGTTCTTATGCTCTTCAGACTTCAAAATACCCAGAGGGCGCAGAGCTTAAATGGCGGGTTAGAACAAAAGGCGTGACCGACGAATATGGTGATTGGTCTATACAAAGAACCATTCATATTTACACAAAACCAGAATTAGAAGTTATCATTGCTACTCCAAAATCAGACACAACAACTGATACAATAACCGAAATCACAAAGCTTCCATTCTGTATTATTTGTAATAATAGGAGTAAAGGACAACGTCCGATCGGTTATTATATTACTATTGCTCCAACGACAACCTATGTAACATTAAATAACTCAGGAGAAGAAATATTCGTTAATGAAGGTGAAACCATATATTCAAAATATATTGATGATTTACTAGACACAGATAATCCAGATTTGTATACATTAGTGATAAGTGCTGGCGACATTAATCTTCAGAATGACATCACATACAAAATTACGGTTAATATGACATTAAACTCTGGATTATATTGTGATAAAGAACTAGAAGTTCCAGTTAATATAGAATACAGCGGAGCAATGTTAGAAGCCGAGATAAGTGTTGATGGAGACGCGTTAGTTACTTATATCTCTCCGTATTGCATAAAACAGAGTGAATCTGAAGCTGTTGAAATTACTCAAGAAGAAGACGGCGAGGAACCAACACTACCAAATGCTGATGAATTAGATCCAGAAATTATGCTAGCAGTTTATCGTAGAGAATACGATGGAAGTTTTACGTTAATCTCTGAAAAAATAGAGAATAATTTAGCAAAAACTATTGTTGATCCTCATCCATCCTTGGATTATGCACGGTATAGAATTGTTGGGACAAACACTAATACTGGAGAAATCACTTATCACGATATTCCTGCGGTGCCAGTTGATGAAAAGTCAATAGTTATCCAATGGGGTGAAAAATGGCAAGATTTTGATAGAAATGTTCAGGATGCCACAGATGATGCAGTTATTTCTGGTTCCATGTTAGTACTAGAATACGACATCAAAGTAGCTGAATCATATTCCAGAGATGTGACACTTGTCGAATATATCGGTAGACGAAGTCCTGTATCTTATTATGGTACACAAATTGGCGAAGGTGGTTCTTGGTCTGTAGATATTCCATGCAACGATATTGACACAATTTATGCGTTACGAAGATTAGGTACTTATCAAGGAGATGTGTATATACGAGAACCTTCAGGTTTAGGTTATTGGGCGAGCGTATCAGTATCAATGAATCATACGAGAAAAGATAAAATCATACCAGTAACTTTAGATGTAACAAGAGTAGAAGGAGATGGTATTTAATGATTGATTGGAAAAAATCGATGAAGCGAACCTTCGAGTTCTATGAAGTTGACTCAAAGACCTGGAAGGATAAAAGAAAATTATCGAACATAACCGAATGTTCTATTAAATGGGATTTGGATGCCGAAACGTTGGGGAGTGCTACCATCAAAAGTTCTGAGTCACTTGGAGAAAGTTATATCAGAACATATATGATAGCAATTCAAAATGGATTAACGTATAGAATTCCATTAGGTACATTTCTCGTTCAAACCACTACATCAAGTTTTGATGGTAAGAGTAAAACAGTACCAATGGATGCGTATACTCCTTTGTTGGAGTTGAAAGACAACTATCCGCCGTTAGGATATACCGTAATAAAAGATCAGAAAATTTTAGAAACAGGAGCTCGTATATGTGATGACCACATGCGGGCTCCTGTTATTGTATCTGAAAACGACGAAACATTATTTGCCGATTTCACAGCAAATACCGATGAAACCTGGTTAGCATATCTTAAAGCTCTTATTGCAAACGCTAAATATCATTTGGATATTAATGAAATGGGTGAAATATTATTTGCCCCAGATCAAGAAACAGCTTCGTTACAGCCTATTTACACATATGATGATTCTAATTCATCAATTCTTTATCCGGATGTGGAAGACGAACACGATCTATATGGAATACCTAATGTAGTGGAAGTCGTCTATTCAAAGGATAGCACTTATAAATACGCAAGAGCTGTGAACGACAATCCCGATAGTATTACATCTACAGTTAGTCGTGGACGGGAAATCTTACATCGTGTCACAGATCCAAACATTGGTGATCCTACACAAGAACAATTGGAGCAATACGCTAAACAGGTGCTTAGAGAGAAATCCTCGGTAGAACATACAATTACTTATTCTCATGGATGGACTCCAGTTAGAGTTGGCAATTGTGTTCGATTAGATTATGCAAGAGCTGGCATGCGAAACATCAAAGCTAAAGTTATATCTCAATCATTCAATTGTGACGCAGGATGTAAAGTTAGCGAAACTGCAGTGTATACAATAGATTTATGGAGGTGATGATATGGAATTAGAGAAATCGTTAGTAGACGCCTTTGTAAAAAACGCTAGTAATAATCGGAAAGAAATAGCGACATCGAACATAATGTATGGAACAGCTATTCAAAGTAATGGAACAATATACGTCAAAATAGATGGTTCTGATTCGATTATTCCAGTAACAAAAGCAGTTGATGCAGAATCCGGTGACCGAGTAACCGTGACAATCGAAAACCATAAAGCCGTTCTTACCGGAAATATAACTAATCCAGCATCACTAAAGAAAATCAAAGCTGAAGAAGGATATATAGGCGGTTATGTTATAACAAAAGATCAAATTTATAATTCTGATGGCGGCTATGGAAAATGCGTTGGTTTAGGTACACCTAATACCGGATGGGCTTTCTATGCAGGAGCAAATTCTAAAGACGATATCAATGGAGCGTTATTTCGAGTAGGTCACGATGGAAAATTATACGCTATTGATGCTGAATTGACCGGTAGTATAACAACTGGAATAAACGTTGATGGAGAGACGCAACGTTGGGCTAAATTATCAAGTGGGCAACTGTTATTTTTCGAGATGAATGAGTCATCCTCTATGTGGGAATCCGGATATTATAAGTATAATAACATTCGTTTAAGTAACGGGATGTATGATTATATAGATTTAGCTACTAATAAAATTATTTTTGGGTCCCTTTCGCATTCTACGAGTGCTTCATTACGAAGCGATTATAATTTTATAAGTATAGGCGACTATAATGATAGTGTAAACATGTATCACTATACAAGCGGTTATCATGCCTTTTACATAGGTACAAAAAATGCTGCAGATTCGTTTGCTGGCGAACAAGTCGGTATGATGTATATAGATTCTTCTGGAGTAAGTTCACAAAAAGGATTTACCAAAACGTCTGATGAACGCATTAAAACAGATTTTAAACATATAGACGATCGTTTTATTGATAATTATATGACATTAAATCCTATAAAATACCGTCTAAAAAATGACGATACTAAGAAATATCATTTTGGATTTAAAGCACAAGAGATAAAAGATACTTTTCAAAAATATGGGGACCCCGTAGATGAAGAATATGACATATGTGTAGAAAGGCATGTAGATCCCGAACAAGCGAAAGCTATGTATGACGAAGATGATATGGATACAATATATAGTCTTCGGTACGACGAAATAATACCTTTAAACACTCATATGATTCAGAAACTTCTAAAACAAAACGAAGAACTTCAAAATAGAGTTAGTATTTTAGAACAAAAACTTGAAGCGAAAGGTGATGAAAATGCGAACATTAAAATTTAATACCGTTGGACAAACATTACGAAAAAATCCTGATTGTGATTTTTCTGATTTGGTATCTGGCACAGAAGGTTATCTAAACGCAGAATTTGATTTTTCATCAGAATGGTTTGGATGTAAAAAAGCTGCTGTATTTACAAGCACTACTGGAAGTAATTATCCAGTACCAATAGTAAACAATCATTGTGATATTCCAAAAGAAGTATTAACTGATTATTATTTTAAAGTTTATGTGGTTGGAATAAAAGATGATTATAAATTAGTTACAAATGATATACGAGTAAACCAGAAAAGGAGGTAATTATGAATTTAGAAGAAGCTTTGGAAGCATCAGTTACAGAAGATGTAGTGACAATAAATGACAGTACCATTGTTGTTAATAATGATTTACGAACGATGAGTATTCCAGAAAAAGTTTCTATTTTGGGTGTAGAATCTGATGAGTCAGTAAATCGATTAAAATTCCGATTACCTAGATATTATTGTGATCTCGATTTAGGTGAATTCAATATTTATGTAAATTATTTGAACGGTAGAACTGAAGATATTTACGTAGTTACAGATAAAAAAACAACCAGTGAATACGTTGAATTCTCATGGTTAGTTGGGCGAAATGCATCTAAAAATAAAGGATACACAAAATTTGTATTATGTTTAAAAAAGTCGGGTTCAGACGGTACGGTTATAAAAGAATTTAATACGACAGTACATAAACTTGAAGTATTAGAAGGGTTGGAAACAGAAGTTGATTCTTCATTAATAACCCAAAACAAAGATCTTAATGATTTAATAGATCAAATAAAAATAATGATAGATCTTGAGGGCAAGAAAGTTATATCAAATTTACCAAAAGACTATCAAGAACTTACAAACGAAGTAAGTCAACTAAAGGAAGATTTAGGGAATCAAGAGGTGTACTCAGAAGGATTGAAAAAATCAGCAGTGCTAAATGATGCGATTACTGAAACGTTGTACACAGGATTAGCAAAAAATGCACCAGATACAATAAATAAACTCTATAATAGCAAAAATAATCATTGGCAACAATTTGATAGTGATTATTTAGGAATAGTATACGAGGTTAAAGAGGGCGAGCAATATGTTATTAGCGGAACTTCTTTGAACGAACGATTTCAGCTTGTGAATTTTTTTGATACTCTTGAAACAGATAGGGTGTTAGATTTTTATCCGAAGGTAAGTGATACATATAGTAGCTTGAAAGTTGTAATGGAGCTGTTGACAGTGCCTAAAAATGCTAATTATATGGTACTTAATACACATCAAGATAGTACAATTACTGTAGGAAAAGTGACAGGATATAAAGATTTTAAGTCAGAAATAGAGCAGTCTTTAAATGATTTAGAAAAAGCAAGTATTGATGTAACTAAAAAAACAAGTGAATTGGATCAATCATGTGTGAAAAATGAAATGATGACTGACAGTGTTTATAACGGACGTGCAGGAGACAATCCGAATATACTCAACAAAATGTGTTTACTTGAATCTGATCGTTGGCAAACGTTTGATACAGATTATTGCAGTGTTTCTTATTCTGTTGCAAAGGGTGAACAATATCGGATTACAGGAACTAATATAAATAATTCATTTTCTTTGATAAACTTATTCAATTCAATGGAAGAAGTTAAGGGAATACAATATTATCCAAGTAAAGATATGGTCGATGCTGATAAAAAACATTATACTGGTTTAAAAATTCAGGACTACGTTGTAAAAATTCCGCCTGGTTGTGTGCGTATGGTTCTTAATTCGCATCGATCATCCACGATTAAAATTGAAAAAATAACAGGGTATAAAGATTTTAAGTCAGAAACAGAGAAAACTTTAACGGATCTGAACAATAGCGATGATTTAAAAGATTTTCAAATAAAAAATTTACAACAGAGATTATTTGACACAGGAAAATATAATGATTTTGCATTCAAAGAGTTTGACAAAACTTATTTTGCGTTTGTAATCGATGATTCTAATAAAACTTTATATCCTATTTACAAAAAATTTCACGACAAGGGCGTAAAATTATCAAGTGCAACTATCCCAGGCAATTTGAATATAGCTGTAGAGGGCATCGGAACAAATAAAGACGTATTAGATTTAATTGTTGCAGATGGTGGTGAGGTGTTAGTACATTACTATGGAAACCTTATTGATATAGGTGAGCAAGCACCAGACACAGATCGTACCTATCTAAACACTGTAGAGGATTGGGATTCACGCATTGTAGTAACAAAAAAAGCACTGGAAGATATGGGATATAAGATAAGAGGTGTTATCAGAGCAGATTATACAAGCAGTCGAACGAAAACAGGGGAGCAATATTGCAGAGAATATTATGATTATTCAGACGGATTAGGAACATCGCCACAGTATACATTGACAAGAATGTTTGTACATAATTTTTCGACAGTCGAAGATTTCAAAAAATGGATAGACAAGTGCTGTGAAAAGCCAGGTTTTTATCCAATATGTACACACGGATCAGAATCAGTTAATGATAACATGGATGAAATCCTTGATTATATTTTGAACAAAGATAATTGCGAATGTACTACTTACAAAGATGTATATGATCAATTCCGAAGTACATTGCTTGAAAACAGAATTAAAGCACTTGAAGAAAAAGTATCTGGTTAATTAAGGATGAATATAGTTAACCAGATCAGGAAAAAATGATTTGAAAGGAGAAATAACATGAAAAAAGGAGTTATCGCAGTAATTGTGGTAGTGATTTGTATGATGTTGGCAGCAACATATGCATTTGCAGCACCAGCAAAAGCAAGAAAATCAGCAAAAACAGAGCCTACTGCAACAGAGAAAAAAGAGGTAACTACAACAAAAAAAGAAAAAACAACTACGGAAGCAACAACAGAGTCCAAAAAGGCAGCGATCGAGGAACCGACATCCGAAGAATCTGCAACAGATCAAGAAGAGGATGATTCAGAAGAGCTTACAGATCAGAAAAAAAATGAGCCTGAATCAGATTTAGAAGATAATGAAGAGATCGATGATGAAGAAACAGATCGATGTGATCACGAATGGACTGAACCTAGTTATGCATTTGATCCAGAGAAAGGTTATGTGATTACACAGGATTGTAAAAAATGCCACCTAGTAAAAGATACGTCAATCTCTGAAGAAGAATACGAAGAGGCAACAAAAAATCAGGAACCAGATGAAAAAGACTGTACATATGAGGACAATGATGATGCAGAAGTAGTTGAATAACAGAAAGGAGCGTTATGGCGGATGACGAATACTTAAGCAGGCTATATAACTTATATAAATCAAACGGCTGAAAAACAGCAAATGTAGAAGCTACAACAGAATATTCTAGTAGAGAAGCGATTACAGAAGTTAAAAAGAAAGCTAATAAGAAAGCTAATAAGAAAGCTAAAATTGCCTCTATGTTGAGAATTCGAAAGTATACATAGAGGCACTTGTGAAATATTAAGGAATATATCCTTATCGCAAGACTAACATATTTCGGAATTAAAAGCAACTGAGTAAACGAAATAAAAAGGAGTAAACATTGAGCGACTATATTACTAGAGAAGAGCATGATGAGTTTAAAGATGGACTTAAAGCTGAACATGCTCGTACGAACGCTAGACTTCGCGAAGTTGAAGAAGTAGTCAAAGAAATACACACAATGTCAAATACCTTAATACGCTTATGCGAAAAAATGTCTTCTATGAATAATAGTATAGACGCGTTAAATGCCGATGTTGATACATTAAAAGCTAGAGACGGAGAAATGTGGCGTAAAATCGTTGCATATATCTTAACGACTGTAGCCGGTATCATCATCGGCTATATTTTTAAGCAAATGGGTATGTGAAAGGAGAAGTTATATGTTAAAGAATTGTGTTTTTAAAGTTGACGTAGATACAAAACAGTGGTTTAAATCTACTATCATTCGAGCAATAAAAACTTTTGCTCAGACAGCAGCATCCATGATTACAGTAGGTGTTGCTGCTACGGATATCAAATGGAAAGTTGTATTAAGTGTAGCTCTTGTGGCTGCAATCTATTCAATTCTTACAAGTATTGGAGGATTGCCAGAAGTGCCAGCTGTTAATACTGATTCAGAAGATCTGGAAGACACTACATATAAAGAAGTAGAGGATTTAAAAGAAGGTGATTTATAATGGCAATTAAAAAAGTAAACGTTCATGGAGGACATAATCCGGCGAAAAAAATTGCTTGTGGGGCTAAAGATTTACTAGATGAATCTAAAGAAGATCGTAAGATTGCGAAAGCTGTTATTAAATATTTGCGTAAAACAGGTATTACAGTATATAATTGTACTGTTAACAACGGAACTAGCCAAAAAGATGTATTAAAAAAAATCTGTGCCAAATGCAATCAAAATGGAGTTGACTTTGATGTGTCCGTTCATTTGAATAGCGGCCGCAACGACCACAAAGGCGATAAGAAATTAGGCGGTTTTGAAGTATGGGCTACAGCATTTTCAGGTATTAAAAAAGAAGTGGCTGAGAGAGCTGTGGTTAATATGAAGAAGCTTGGTTTCTCTTCACATGGTGATCCGTATAAAAGAACTATGGAATTATATTATCTGAACCATACGAAAGCGAAAGCAGTGCTATTTGAAATCTGCTTCGTAGATGATAAGGATGACTACTTATTGTATAAGACTGTAGGTGCTGATAAAATCGGTAAGGCTTTAGCCGAAGCAATCGTTGGTCATAGTATCAAAACTAGCAAGACTGCTAAAATTGCATCTGTATTTAAATCAGGCGTATCAGTTAAGATTGTTGGCAATGCTACGTATGGTGGTGCATCCAAAGGCAAACTTATTTCCAGTGCTTATCTGAATAAGAAGTACACAGTTACCAAAGTTCAGACAAATAATGGTCAGCAGGAAGCTCTTATTAAGCAGTTAAATAGCTGGGTACCAACAAAATATTTGAAGCTTTGTTAGATGTAATTAGCCGTGCTAAAAAGCGGTAGGTTTATATCTTACTCATACACTAACACTCTCAAACCCGCATAAATACATTGTTTTCTGTCTCTGCTGGGAAGACAGCTTTGTAAATATTATGATGAGAGAAATCTTGTGGATGTTGATCATTTACCAAAAGTGACAAGGAAAAATGTATTGATCTTAAAATATTATTCCTTTGAAAATTATTTTTTAAATCCAGAGATCATGTCAAAACTTGGAGTTATAGAATCTGAAGATGCTTTTTATGAGATTTTATATGATAAATGGAGAGAATATCTGCATAGGATCAAAAGTGGAGTTCATTTGATGCAAATGATTGGACGTGATTTTACATCAGCGCAAGATATGAAAGAACATATGGAAGAGATTAAAACCTATATGCGGGGTCATAATCTGTTTGACATTTTTTATGGAAGATATAAAAAAGAAGAGAAAGATTTATTAAAGAAATATATTGAAATCGCACCAAGAGATGAATTTAGTGATATTCTTGATGCGGCGGATTCGTTTATCTATTTTCAGAGTAAGACAAAACAAAAAGATATTCAGAATGAAACAAAATAAAGAAAGTGCGAGATAAATAATATGACAAAGAAACACACAATATTAACAGCGATCAATTCGAAATACATTCACTCGAACCTTGCAGTTTACTGCCTTCGTGCCTACGCAAAGCCATATATCGATGAAGTCGAGATTGCAGAATATACGATCAATCAGCAGGTGGATGATATCCTGATGAGTCTGTATCAGAAACATCCAGATATCCTTTGTTTTTCCTGTTACATCTGGAATATTGAATACATAGAACGTGTGATCAGGGAAATCCATAAACTACTGCCGGATGTTCCAATCTGGCTTGGAGGACCAGAAGTTTCCTATGATTCCAGAGAAGTTTTAAGACGACTTCCACAGGTAACGGGTGTGATGAAAGGGGAAGGAGAAGTTACATTCCTTGAAGTGCTTGATCATTATCATGGAAAGAGAGATGATCTTAGCAAGATTCCTGGACTAACTTATAGAAATGAAGATGAGATCGTAGAAACACCATGGCGTCCAGTGATGGACTTAAGTAAAGTTCCATTTGTGTATGAACATATTGAAGATTTTGAACATAAGATCATCTACTATGAATCAAGCAGGGGCTGTCCATTTTCATGTAGTTATTGTTTATCTTCGATCGATAAATGCCTGCGCTTCCGAAATCTTTCTCTTGTCAAAAAGGAATTACAGTTTTTCTTAGATCATAAAGTGCCACAGGTCAAATTTGTCGATCGTACCTTTAACTGTCGACATGATCATGCAATGGAAATCTGGCGTTATATAAAGGAACATGATAACGGCATTACCAATTTCCATTTTGAAGTGGCAGCAGATGTCTTAAAGGATGATGAAATTGAATTGATCTCTGATATGCGTCCGGGACTGATTCAGTTAGAGATTGGCGTTCAGTCAACGAACATCGATACGATCACTGAGATTCACAGGAAAATGGATTTTAAGAAAGTTGCAGATATCGTAACAAGGATCAATGCTGGACATAATATACATCAACATTTGGATCTGATCGCAGGACTGCCCTATGAAGATCTTGAAAGTTTTAAACAGTCATTTCAGGATGTCTATGAAGTACATCCAGAACAATTACAGTTAGGCTTTTTAAAAGTATTAAAAGGTTCTTATATGGAAAAACAAAAAGAGAACTATGGGCTTGTTTATAAAGATACACCGCCTTATGAAGTCCTTTATACAAAATGGCTGCCTTATGAAGATGTACTGGTTTTAAAGAAAGTGGAAGAAATGGTGGAAGTTTATTATAATAGCAGCCAGTTTTCGAACACCTTACGGTTGTTGGAAAAAGAATTTGACACTGCATTTGCTTTATATGATACACTTGCCAGATTTTATGAGGAGAAAGGTTATGACAAGGTCAGCCATAGCCGGATTGCCCGATTTGAAATCTTATATGAATTTATACAAACCATTACAGCAGAAGAGAATCTTGTATTATATAAAGAGTTGTTAACGTATGACTTATATCTTCGTGAAAATGTAAAGAAACGTCCGGATTTTGCAGGAGATTATACATTACAAAAGGACGAGCTTCGTTATATCAACGAAGAGATTTTATTAAAAGATGAACGACTTGCATATTTTGGACAAAAGAATATGCGGAAATTTTCCCATATGGAACAATTCGATCATGCGGTAAATGAAGATTTTAAAGAAACAAAAACCATCCTATTGTTTGATTATCAGAATCGAGATCCATTGACAAATCAAGCGTCAGTTTATCCGATTACAATGAATTTGATAAAAAATCAATAAAAATATAGTAAGAAAGAGGGTGCAGAAAATAAGATGATCGCAATATATTTAGCACCACTTTATCTGCTGTTAAATGTCTATTTTTTATTCCGAATATTGAAATGGTTAGAGACTTGTCATGTTTATTTTAAAAAGAAATGGATCAAAGCAGTTTTGGCCATAATCTATGTATTTCTTGCATTCAGTATTCTGATCGCATTTTTGTTTCCACAAGGAACGATACGGCGAGCTATGAAACTGATCAGTAATTACTGGCTGGGTGTTTTGATGTATTTGGCGCTTACGATCCTTATTGTGGATCTGATCCGCCTGATCTTGATCTATTTTGTAAAAGCAGATCAGGAAAAGTTTCGGACACCAAAAGTTTTTAGGATTGTTGGAAGCATTTGTATGATCTTGATCGTATCAACCAGTTTTTACGGAGTGTGTAATGCAAGGAATATCAGGACAACAAGCTACCACGTAACGATACATAAAAAAGCAGGAAATCATAAAAAGCTAAAGATCATTTTACTTGCAGATCTTCATCTTGGATACAATATTGGATGTTCTCAGATGAAACAGATGGTAATGAAAGTAAATCAGCAAAGTCCAGATCTGATCGTGGTTGCAGGAGATATTTTTGATAATGAATATGATGCATTAGATGATCCAGATCAGTTGGTTAAGATATTTCGACAGCTAAAGTGTCAATACGGTGTTTATGCAGTTTATGGAAATCATGATATTGATGAAAAGATTCTTGCAGGATTTACATTTGGAAGCGGTCGGGAGAAAAAGGTCAGCGATCCAAGAATGGATGAATTTGTAAAAAGGGCAGGAATGAAGTTATTAAGAGATGAATCTGTCTGTATTGATCAAAGCTTCTATCTCTATGGAAGACCAGATGCTGAGAAAGTAGGCCGTGGGATCAGCAGACGTAAGACTCCAAAAGAACTGGTAAATGGAATGGATCTTAAAAAGCCTGTGATCGTACTGGATCATGAGCCAAGGCAGTTGGAAGAGTTAAATCAGGCAGGGGTAGATCTTGATCTTTGCGGGCATACGCATGATGGACAGCTATTCCCTGGGAATATTACAATTCATTTGTTTTGGAAGAATCCGTATGGATATCGTAAGGTTGGAAATGCGCATCAGATCGTAACTTCAGGTGTCGGTTTATTTGGCCCGAATATGAGGGTCGGAACGAAAGCGGAGATTGTGGTTGTGAATGTGGATTTTAGATGATCTGACAAAGATGTCAGTTATACTATAATAAACAAATGGAGGAAGACATTTTTATGAAATATCACGATGGAAAAGATAGATGCAGTTGGGCTAATCCAAAGAATCCGATATATATTGATTATCACGATAAAGAATGGGGAGTGCCTGTCTATGACGACCATAAATTGTTTGAAATGCTGATCTTGGAATCGTTTCAGGCAGGATTATCGTGGGAGTGTGTGTTAAATAAACGAGAAGCGTTCAGAGAAGCGTTTGATGATTTTGATGTATATAAAGTGAGTGCATATGATGAGGAGAAACAAGCGCAATTAAAAGAAAATAAAGGAATTATAAGAAACCAAAGAAAAATATCTGCTGCCGTATCAAATGCGACTATTTTTATGAAAATCCAGGAACAATACGGAACCTTTTCTGAATATTTATGGAAGTTTACAGATCATAAGATCATCCATGAGACGGGAAAAACATCTTCAGAATTATCCGACCAGATTTCAAAGGATTTAAAGAAACGTGGAATGAAATTTGTCGGTACAACGATCATTTATTCCTATCTGCAGGCAGTGGGAGTGGTCGAGTCACATGAGGAAGGTTGTTTCCTGCATCATAAAGAATAAAAATTTACAAGTACGTAACACTGCGTACTTGAATTTTTATACAAAAAGGAGTAAGGTAGAAATTACCAGATAAAATTGAGTATTAGAAAGATGATCATGTCATAACAATGTTCAAACAAAGGGAGGAAGCAATCATGAGACGTAAGATTATGACAGCATTTGTATGCGCGATTATGACAATCTCTGTAATACCGGTTTATGCAGATGATACACAGACCGATCAGGCAGTGACAACAGAAGTTTCTACCGAAACAGCAGCAACGGTGCAAGAAACAAAAAGAACGCAAAGTAAAGAACAACAGAAGAAAAAGACAACAAGCAAGAAACATACTAAGACAAAGAAGATAAAATCAAAGAAAAAGGAAGAAAACAAAGTCATTCCAATGCCAACACAAGTGATCAGTAAGAGTTCTTCGGATACGATCGAAGGAAGGATCAAGGATAAACAGGCGAAAGTGAAACAGCTGAAAAAACAAAAAGCAAAGATTGAGGAAGAGATTCGCCTGGAACAGCAAAAAGCACGATCTATAAATGAATTTTACAAAAAGTATACAGCAAATTCCAAGGCGGAGATTGCTTTATATGGTCAGGAGATCACTCCTTCTATGAAGATTTCTAAAAAAGATGAGCAGTTAAGAGAAGATTTATATGAGCTTGCAGATTTATTTGGAGATGAGAATCTGAGAACGATCGCAAGCAAATATGTCTTTGGAATCAATCATCCGGACTTTGAGACTTTGCTTGATAAGAATGAAACGATTCAGCTTGATCAGTATTTAAAGAACGAACAGATACTTCCAATCAAACCAATGGAAGAAAAGGTTCAGACGATCAAGAAGCAGATCAAGAAGTTCAAAGGAGAGATCAAAAAAGAGGAACAGACAAGATATTTTAATCCAAATGATGTCAGTGCTCTAAGTCATATCACAGTTTCAGACGCCAAACATATTTTGGAAGGAACTGCTTTGTATGATGATGCGAAAGCTTATGTCAAGGCGGAAGAGAAATATCATGTGAATGCAATCTTTTTGATGGGAATCGCTGCACATGAAAGTGCATGGGGCACGAGCCGCCGTGCGAGGGAAGATAATAATCTGACTGGATATGGTGTAACATCGGATCATGCAAAAGGAATTAACAAATCAACGAAAGAAGCAGGACTTTTAGCAACTGCAGAAACTTTACATGAAAAATACCTGACATCAGGTGGAAGTTACTATGTTGGAACTTCTGCGGCAGCAGTGAACAAACATTACTGTGTTGGCGGAGAATGGGCGGCAGCAGTTGTAAAGAATGCTTATTTATTAATGAATCGTTTATAATTTTCTATTTTTGTATTGATTTTATAGAATCACAATGCTATAATTTACAAGAAATCAAAAAGAAGAAAACGTTGATGAGAAGAGTACTTTGTGGAAAGCTTCCAGAGAGGGATACATTTGCTGAAAGTGTCCTAAGCAGACAAACAAAGGAAGACCACCTCGGAGTGGCTGTAAACCAGCCCGGCTGACACCGTTAATCGTCGATTAAGTGATCTGTTTCTGGAGTTTATGATCAAAGGATATGAAACAGATAACCAGGGTGGAACCGCGATAACTCGTCCCATGGATTTTTATTAGTCCATGGGATTTTTTATTTCTGTTATAGATTTATTATAGAAGAAATCTATAGAGAATTGTGACAGGATAAATAAAACGTTATATATCAAGAAAGGATGAATAAGAAGATGAAGATTACATTAAAAGATGGATCTGTAAAAGAGTATGAAAACAATATGTCTGTCATTGATATTGCAAAAGATATCAGTGAAGGACTGGCAAGAGTTGCCTGTGCGGGTGAGGTTGATGGAGAAGTTGTTGACCTTAGAACTGTCATTGACAAAGACTGCGAATTAAATATCTTAACATTTGATTCTGATGAAGGAAAACACGCATTCCGTCATACAGCATCCCATATTTTAGCTCAGGCAGTAAAACGTTTATATCCAGAAACAAAACTTGCGATCGGACCTTCTATCGACAATGGTTTCTACTATGATATGGAGAAAGATACTCCATTTACACAGGAAGACCTTGAGAAGATTGAAAAAGAAATGAAGAAGATCGTCAAAGAAAATCTTGAAATCACAAGCTTTACAAAACCTAGAGATGAAGCGATTGCATTTATGAAAGAAAGAAACGAACCTTACAAAGTAGAATTGATTGAAGATCTTCCAGAAGATTCTGTGATCAGCTTCTATCAGCAGGGTGAATTTGTTGATCTTTGTGCAGGACCTCACTTAATGACTACAAAACCAGTGAAAGCATTCAAACTTACAAGTATTGCAGGTGCTTACTGGCGTGGAGATGAGCATAATCAGATGCTTACAAGAATCTATGGTACTGCATTTACAAAGAAAGCAGAATTAGATGCATACCTTACAATGATGGAAGAGGCTAGAAAGCGTGACCATCGTAAACTTGGAAAAGAACTTGGTCTGTTTATGATGAGAGAAGAAGGACCTGGATTCCCATTCTTCCTTCCAAAAGGTATGGTTCTTAAAAACACATTATTAGACTACTGGCGTGAAATTCATCAGAAAGCAGGATACGTTGAAATCTCAACACCTATCATGTTAAGTCGTCATTTATGGGAAACATCAGGACATTGGGATCATTACAAAGAAAATATGTATACAACAGTTATTGATGATCAGGATTTTGCAATCAAACCTATGAACTGCCCAGGTGGAGTTCTTGTTTATGATTCTGAACCACGTTCATATAGAGATCTTCCATTAAGAATGGGAGAATTAGGTTTAGTACATCGTCATGAAAAATCTGGTCAGTTACATGGATTAATGCGTGTTCGTTGTTTTACACAGGATGATGCACATATCTTTATGACACCAGATCAGATCAAAGATGAGATCAAAGGTGTTGCAGGATTGATCGATCAGGTTTACAATTTATTTGGATTTAAGTATCATGTAGAACTTTCTACTCGTCCAGATGACAGCATGGGAAGTGACGAAGATTGGGAACTTGCAACAGATTCTCTTCGTGCAGCTTTAGATGATCTTGGACTTGATTATGTGGTAAATGAAGGAGACGGAGCATTCTACGGACCTAAGATTGATTTCCACTTAGAGGATTCTATCGGAAGAACATGGCAGTGTGGAACAATCCAGCTTGACTTCCAGCTCCCATTACGTTTTGACCTTCACTACACAGGAGCAGATGGAGAGAAACATCGTCCAATCATGATCCACCGTGTTGCATTTGGATCTATCGAACGTTTTATCGGTATCTTGATCGAGCATTTTGCAGGTGCTTTCCCTACATGGTTAGCTCCAGTACAGGTTGAAGTGATTCCTATCTCTGATAAGCATTTAGATTATGCTAATAAAGTACTTGATACATTAAAGGCAGCAGGAATCCGTGCAGACATCGATACAAGAGCTGAGAAAATGGGATACAAGATCCGTGAAGCGCAGCTTCAGAAGATTCCATATATGTTAGTTGTTGGTGGAAAAGAAGAAGAAAACGAAGCTGTATCAGTAAGAAGCCGATTCAAAGGTGATGAAGGTCAGATGAAGTTAGATGACTTCTTAGCTGCAATCAAAGAAGAGATTGCTAATAGAGAAAACCGTAAGGTTGAAAAAGAAGATTAATTGTCAAATGAAAAGGAGGCACCACATTTGTGGAATGCCTCCTTCCTTTATATCATATCCGTTCTAATAATTCATCAGGTTTCATAGCAGGTACTTTACTTTCGATAAAATCCTTGATATTACGAGTTACAATAAAATCTACTTTCATTCGCTGTGCGCATACCATTTGAATCGCATCTTCATAATCAGAAGTTTTCATATTCGCCGCTTTTCTTATATCAGAAGATTTTAGATCAGCAATATGAAAAATCATAAACAGCTGTTCAATAATTTGCTGAGTTTTTTCTGGTGTTAATTCTTTTCTCAAAATATAAACAATATTTGGAATAGACAATGCTGAAATATATCCATCAATTTTTTCTACTTCACATAACTTCCAGATTTTTGAAGAGCTTTCTACAAAATCAGTTCTGTCACATAATACATCCAGGATTACATTTGTATCAATCAATATTTTCATATTTTTCTGCAATCCTTTCTGCGCGGATATCCTTTTCGTTATAATCTTTTTTTAGAATTCCAGTTAAAGAATCAGTCAAGAAAGAAATACCTGTGTCTTTTGAAATTAATCGGGCGACTTCTTTTCCTTTCTTTAAAATAATAATTTCATTACCTTCTTGGACAGCTTTTAAATATTTACCAAAGTTATTTTGAATATCAGTTGCTGTTGTTGTAATCATAGTATCACCTCCTATTTTAATAGTTAGTACCTAAAATTATTATATGCTATTTTAGGGATTTTATCAATGATATTAGAAAAATTGATTCATTTTATAAGTTATATAAAACAAGATTGTCTATATAACTGCAACATTTTCTCAAATAAACATCTTGAAATATACCCTAACAGGGTATATAATATCAAACGTAAAGGAGGAAATCACATGGAAGAAAAAAAAGAATGTTGTTGTCATCACAAGACAAAAGAACGTTCAGACAAAGAATATAAAGATCTTATTAATCGTCTAAGCCGTATTGAAGGACAAGTTCGTGGAATAAAAAAGATGGTAGAGAATGATACTTATTGTACCGAAATTGGTATACATTAATAATATATGTGCTACAAACCGCTTAAATACGTGATTTGAGTTATAACAAAAATAAAAAATACACCTTTTTTACACCATTTTAGAAAAAGGAGCTTAATACTATAAAATTTTATAATGAGTCATAAGAAGAGTAGATAAAAAATTTATCTGTTCTTTTTTTTCTAATATATTTGAAAACCTTGACATAAATATATTTAGTGTGTAATACATTTTATAATAAAAATCTGAAATTTTACACCAAATTTGAAAAAGGGAAAAATTGTAATCTAAATAAGGAATTTTTAATCATTTATAGGAGCTTTAATACTATAATTTTCATAAGGCATAACAAAGAAGAGCAGATGAATAAATCTACTCTTTTTTGTTATGCTTTATATCTGTTTAAATATTTCAGAACAAAGCAATTATAGCGGCTATGGTTCTAAAAGTTTCAAAGTAAAAACTTGAAAGTCAGGACATAAATTTGTTTAATTGATCATTTTCAATACTAACTTTGTTTGCTTTGTAAGTGAATAGTTACCCTAATTGGTAAAATACCTAGAAACAGACCTGTCTCCTGTAAGATTAATTACATATTCATTTTAGGATTCTTTATGTTTTGTAAATATAAAATATATTAAAATATATAATTTTTACTGTAAATAAAATGGGATAAAATGGAAATTAAGGTGCAAAAATATGGAACGCACTAACATATATTGATTAAAAAAGCAAAAAAAAACAGTATAAATACGAAAAAAACATGGGTGTATTACACAAAATAGCTTGAAATATCTGAACATAAGTGTATAATGAAATTACAACGAACGTTCGTACTAATCTATACAACTGAAAGGAGGGTGCAAGGTAATATTGCACAGAAGAACATGCAGGATATGTTACAATTAAAAATTTTAGGTCATGATGAAAACTTGTCAAAAATTGCAAGAAAAAAATATGTGAGAACAGCAAATTTGAAGATGCCTTCTGGAAAAGTAGAGATTGGATTAGATGAATCAAAAAGCTGTCTTTATGGAGTGGTATTGGATCAAACAACGAAACGAATAGGCATTCAACATTTAGGTGATATAAAAACACTTTTAGACGAGGAGAATAATTAAAACAAGAAAGGAGAGCTTCATGATTGTTAGGAAGATTGGAAATGTGACAGTCTATGACGATTTCAAATTCAGTGATTCAATGAACCGGGTTGAAAATCTAAGAATTGATCTAAAACAGACATTTATCAATCAGTTGATATTTGCTGCAATGTATATTGGAATCAGTTTTTTTATCATGATATTCACGGTTGGATATGTACATGAGATTACATACTTGATTATTGTTTTGATTGCTCTTGGAATTATCTTAAGAGATTGGTTGAAATTGAAGGGTAAATCAAGGGTGATTCGGGGAGAGTATCAAAAAAGACGAATGGTCCATTTTTTCCGGACAAGTGAAGTTAAGGATATTGCAGTATATCGTAATAAAAGTAAATTATATGTCAGAATGTCGAATGGAATAAAAGAAATGACTTGCGAGGCAGAACTTTGTAATGAAGAAAAAGAGAACTTTGATGATATGGTTCAACAGGGTGTAAGTGTTATCTTTCGAAATCAAAACAACAAGATTAGCCTGATGTCATTCATGGAGAAGAAAGGAGTGAGAATGAAGTGCTGACACCAAGAACGAAAGATATAACGATCGAACATATGAATAAAGCGTATCAATATATTGATGAAGTTATTAAAGAACGTGGATATGCTCCATCAGTAATGGACATTACAAAGTATCTTGGATATGCTTCCAAATCTTCAACACATCGGATTTTAAGAATGATGGAAGATGAAGGAATGATCATACTTCCAAAAAGAAATGAAGGGAAAATTGTCATTGCGAAAAAAGATGTCAAGATTACAAAGAACGGCTTAGAACCGAATGACAAGAAGGTATAAAGAGGTAATTAATAATTTAAGTTTTAAGGCTGCGTGACTAGACTGATTTCAAAGGAACAGAGTCTTGTGGAAACTATTGGGATCCATTTTAGAATTTTGTAGATAAGGATGATTCCCAAGGATGTGAAGTTCAAGATTTTCAAATTGGACTGTTTTAGAATTGTGTAAATAAGAATGATTCCAAAGGTGTTATATTGAATAGTGTAATTCAATATAAGTTTTAGAATTGTGTAAATAAGAATAATTCCAAAGGGTCAAAATGGCTACATAGAGAGTAAAAATAAGAATTATATTTATCGAATTGGCTTGTGTAAACAAGAGCTGCTAGGTGCAGTTAATAAGAAATATGAGGAGGAATTATAGAAAATGATAAGAAATAAGATTGTGAAAGATGATATCATCGTCAGAAAATCTATTTTACATATATTAAACAGTGGAAGTGGACAGATTGGATTAGCAACTAATCTGATTGATATGGGACCAGATTTGTTTGATATGATCAGAGATAATGTATTTAAAGTCTTGGATAATGATGAAAGAATCAGCTGCAAGCTGGATAAAAATACATCGGTTGCAAAGGCTATTGAAAATCTCAAAGAAACAAATGATCAGAGCTTTATCGATACGACAAGAAATCTGGCTGAACAGTTGTTTGATATCATGTGTGATAGTGTTCAGATTCCGTCAGCAGATTTGCTTTGTGCTAGTTTTCAGGTAGATGGCAATATTTATCTGGCATTGCTAAAAATGAATTATCACTCAACATTTGTTCATTATCAGAATAAAGATGATGTGACTGATATTGTAAAACAAAATGTTATCCAGTCTGGAAAGTTGACAGAAGCAGTGATTTTTGATCTTTCAAGTAAGAAAGATGTTTATCTGGTTCAGAAAAAATATGAAATGTTAAATGGAGAAAAATGCAATTACTTATCCGAACGATTTTTAATGTGCATGGCAGGTCTTCCACCAAAGAAAAAATTTCAGATTTTAAATAGAACAGTAATGGATCTTATCAATCAGAGCAGACAGGATGGATTAAAGGCACAATTTCATACGAAAAAGGCATTTTATGATTGCTTTGTGGAAGATGGAATATTTGATATTAATAAGATCGGTTCTGAATTATTCAAAGATAACGGAGAAAATCTTTCTATCTATGATCAGAAGATGGAAAGATATGATATGCAGTTTGATAAGTTCGCTGTTATCAAAGAAAGTACCGTTAGTAAGTTGAATTATCTGGAAATGGAAACAGACACAGGAATTATCATTAAAATTCCAATGGAAACATTTAATGAAGCTAATATCGAAATTAGTGAGAGTCAGATGGATGGAACTACTTCATTTGCAATCAACAATATTGAATCATACAAGTTAAAGTAAAACAAATCAGAGAAAGGGGATGTTTTTATGTTAATTTACTTAGCTGATAATAGATCGACGGTTATCAATTTACAATGTGTAGGAGATATGCATATCGAAAAATCAAGACATGGATGGGAAATAAAATGTGAAATGTCCTCTGTATCTGGTTTTGGAACAACGACATGCAGTCTCGGATGTTTTGCTTGTAAAAAAAACGCTGTATCAAAAATTTTAGAGATATTAAAGTGTTATGGTGAAGGACAAAAAGTTTATTATTTATAAAAGAGAATAGTAACCGTACAACAGAGATATGTCTAAAGACAAAATAAAATTTCTGAAAAAGAAAGGCGTTTTGTAACTGTGTAATAGGAACATGTCTAAATAAATCGGAAATGCAACTGTTCGGATCCATGGTTTTGTAACTGTGTAATAGGAACATGTCTAAATAGTCAAATTATTTTGCACAGTGCGTAAAAATAAGAATGAAATAATCGAATAGACTCGTTAAAACGAGAACTGCCGTGTGGCAGGAAATATTTTCAAATAGCAGAGAAGGGAGAGTGCTTTATGTATATTAAAGAATTACATGTAAATCATCCAAATTCTTATGCGGTTGTGCATATGAGTTATGGTGAAATTACTGCTCTTGCAAATGGAATGTACGAATTAGTATCTAATTTAGAGCTGTTGAAAGATTCTTTTGACTCAAAAGCTTATAAAGAAGTTGAGCAGAAAATTTCTTTTGTAAGAGACATGGTAAAAGATGGGATGATCCAACCATATACGATAGAAAGAGCGAGCAAAACTTCGCTGACGAAAGAAGAATTTGAGCGATTCAATCAATATTTGATTATGAATGACTATATGATGGCAATGAGTGATCCGGAATTTTGTAAGATATATAAGAAAATTTCAAATAATAATCGAATTCCGGATGATTTTCGTAACAAGATGCCAGATGAAAAGAAAGAATAGGAAGGGAATGAAAAAATGAAGAAAGAAAATAAACGATTACAATTTGCACAAAAAATCGGAATGACGATTTTATTATTACTTTTAATTCGATTCATGTCACATATTCCAGTGCCAGGTGTGAAACACAGTATGTTCAAGCTTGCTGTTGCAGGGAAAGGAAATGGTTATTTTCAGTTATATGATCGCCTGACAGGTGGAAGTTTTTCAAATATGACAATCTTTGGTGCTGGTATTACGCCTTATATCACAGCAAGTATTGTTGTTCAGTTACTTGGATATACGTCTAAAAGGCTAAATCAAATGTATCATGAAGGAGAGTACGGTCGGAGACATATGCAGAAAATGACATTGTTAATCAGCTGTATTACGTCTGTAATTATTTCTTTTACTGCATCTTATACACTTTATGCACAGGGATATTTAAATGGAAAAATTTATATTCTTTTTGCTGGGTTAACGTTAATGATTGGAACCTTGATTTTAATCGGTATCGGGAAATGGATTGAACTTCGATATTTTAAAAATGGTATTTCTTTAGTTTTATTCATTAATATTATTGCTTCAATGCCGAATGATGTATTAACAATCATCTCTTTAAAAAAATGGGAAACGGCAATCTTAATTGCAGTAATTTTAATTACATTATTTGTTTTATTGATCATGGAGTTAATTCGTAAGGAAATCATTGTGAGAGAAAGTGCCCGAGTAGATCAGAATGAAGAAGTTATTAAACATTTCTTTATTCCAGTTCGACTTAATATGTTAAATGTAATGCCAATCATTTTTATGAGTACAATTCTACAGTTAGTACAGATGTTATCTCTTGTAGGCATTAAAACACAGATTTTTAATACTTCAAAATGGTTTGTTAGTACAAAACCGATTTATATTATTGGAATCATCGTATATTGTGCCGGAATTTTCTTATTTGGAGTTATGTATTCGGATATTGCCTTTAATCCTTTCACAATTGCAATTGATTTGAAGAAAAAAGCAAGCTATATTCCTGGAGTGCGTTTAGGAAATGACACATCAAAATTTTTACATAGTGCAAAGACAGGAATGATGCTTTTAGATTCTATTTTATTGACGTTAATTTCTATTGTACCGATTGCAATTACATCTATTTTAGGATTATCTTCCTTAACAATGTTTGGTACATCATTGGTTATTGTGATTGGTGTATTAGTAGAAACAGCATATCAGATTAAAGCAGAAGTATATGGCGTTCGTCAGGAGGAAAAACAATGGATTTAAAGAAGAAAAAAAATAAAAGTGAAAATATGGCAAAAAATGTTAGGATGACATATCCAAAACCCATCAGTTGTATTGTGTCATATATTGTCTTATTGTTCAGTTTAATGTTGATCATGGCAGTTGTGTATGGAATTGATATTCTAGTTGCAACTTTAGCAAATAAATTTTTATAAATTGGAGGATTAAAAATGGCAGAAGCAAGACAAGTTAAAAATAGGATTGTTCAGGCTGTATTAAGAGAATGTCAAAAGCTTAAAGAAAAAGATGATCTTACAGATGAGCTTGAACATGTTAGAGATATAAAGAATAAAAAAGAACGGTTAATCAAAAGTGTTGCATTAGCAAGCGAAGCATCCAGACGTACAATCAATATTGAACCTTATCCAGTGCAGATTTTAGCTTCGATTAAGATGTACCAGGGACATGTCATTGAAATGAAAACAGGGGAAGGTAAAACATTTGTTTCTCCGATGACGGCCTTTGCAAAAGTATTGGATGGACAGAAGGTACATGTTTTAACGGTAAATGATTATCTTGTAGAACGTGATTACACACTTTTATTACCGGTATATGAAATGCTGGGATTAAGTGTTGGATATATTACGACAGAGACACCAATAGAAGAAAGAAAAAAAGCATACAAATGTGATGTGTGCTACATTACAAATTCTGAGGTTGGTTTTGATTACTTAAAGGATCATTTGGCAATGCATCCAGATTCAGTTGTTTGTAATGGAAAATATGATTTTGCAATTATTGATGAAGCAGATTCAATTTTAATTGATGAGGCAAGGACACCTCTTATTATTTCAGCAGATACAGAACTTATTAGTGGTTTTTGTATCAGCTGTGCCAAATTTGTAAAAACATTAGAACTTTCAAAAGAAACAGAAGAATTAGAAGACACAGTTTATGTCGGAGAGTTCCCTAATGTAGATGGCGATGCTATCCTTAACTTAAAATATGGACAGGTGTATCTGACTGAAAACGGAGTAAAAAAAGCAGAAGATTATTTTAATGTGGATCATTTAGATAAGTTTATATTACACAGCTTAAACAATGCTTTGATTGCCAGATTTATAAAGAAAAAAGGTATTGATTACATCGTCAGAAGAAATGAAATAATTATCGTAGACAATGCTACAGGGAGACTCACAGAAGGACGCACATGGTCCGATGGATTGCATCAGGCAGTACAAGCGAAAGAAGGAGTAGAAATAGATGCAGCATCAGAAACTGCGGCATCTATTACATATCAATGTCTATTCCGTCAATATAAAGATTTTTGCGGCATGACAGGAACGGTCAAAACTGAAAGAAGAGAGTTCAGAAAAATTTACAAAAAGAAGATTTCTGTAATTCCTACAAACCGTCCTGTAATTCGTCAAGACCTGCCAGATAGAATCTTTGCTCGAAAAGAAGAAAAATATCAGGCAATTTTGGAGGAAACAAGAAAAGCTATTGATAAGGGTAGAGCTGTATTAGTTGGTACTGCCAGTGTCTTAACATCAGAAGAATTAAGTGATATTTTTGATGAAAATGACATTGGACATGATTTGTTAAATGCAAAGCTGCACCGAAGAGAAGCAGAAATTATTGCGGATGCAGGAAGTAGTGGAAACGTAGTTATTGCAACCAATATGGCTGGAAGAGGTACAGACATTAAGATTGATGAAAAAACAAGGGCAGCAGGAGGATTACTTGTCATTGGAGCAGAGCATAATGAAGCCAAGCGTATTGACAATCAGTTAAGAGGACGTTGCGGAAGACAAGGGGATCCTGGAAGCACACAGTTTTTTGTTTCTTTAGAAGATCGCTTAATTAATCCATATTTATCAAAATCTTATTATGAAGAAATGAAAAAAGTAAAAGAAATTGAAAAAAAAGATCCTTTTTCTGGCAACATTATTAGAAGAGTACACAAAAGAATCGGATTACAATACTATTCTAACCGAAAAGACCTGTTTGATTATGACAAAGTAAATCAGGTGCAAATGCGAGTCATTTACAATGAAAGAGAAAAGATTCTAAATGATGATATGGATCGAGAAACTGTAGAGCGTATCGCAAAAGAAATGAACATGAAAAAAGAATTTCATGAAGCAATGAAAAGAAAAAAAGACGAAGGAAAAGATACAGTAACCATTCTGCAGGAACAGAAAAAAGTTTTGTTAAAATCTATTGATAAAGAATGGAGAAAACATCTGCAAGATTTGGAAGCATTAAAGAGAAATGAGTATCTGAAAGCATATGGTAACATGGATCCGGTTACACAGTATCGACTGGATGCTTATCCATTATTTGCAGAAATGGTCGTTAGAGTTAAAAAGGAATTCATGAAAGAAATTTTAAAAGAATAATCAATTTTTATCCCACCCATCGAATTTTTTATGGTGGGTGGGTCTTTTTAAAATAATTTCAAGTAAAAATTAGGATAAAAAGGAAAAATATTAAAAATAATGCATTGTTAATACTGTTAGCCATGCCGTTTTGAAACTATGTTTAATCAAATGATTTGTTATGTAAAATTAGATAATTCCAATAGTATTTTTAATGTAACATGATGACGATGAGAGCTTTAGAACTATGTTGAATCAGATAATTCCAATAGGTCAAATGATACATAGTGTGTAAAAATAAGAAATTATCGAATTGATTTGCTCAGGCAAAATCTGCTGGTGCAGAAATTAAGTTAATGAATTTTACACCGTACACTTGTTAGTTTATTTGTGTGAGGTTTCAATAAATTATGAATGTAAGATAGAATTATATAACGTTAAAATTGGACAATTTCAAATGTTATTCCCATTATATGTACACACAGCATTCGTTTTGTAACCATGTAAAATTGGGTGATTCCGAATGGTCAAAAAGATTATATGGTGTGTTGAAATAAGAGTTTATCGAATGTGCCTACTAAAGTAGGAACTGTCAGGGACAGTAAAAATCTGGATCAGCTGATCAAATAACAATCAATTTATTATCATTCTCGTTTTATGTTTTTTATATTTTCTATTGATTAGCTTTTCCAGACGAATATCAAAATAATAGATTAGATAACAAAGAAAAGGAGATTAAGATGGTTTATAAGTTAGTATTAGGCGATTGGTCAAAGGATGGGCATAAACAGTCAGAAGACTTTTTATTTGATTGTAATTACGATGTACACAAAATCAGACAAGCATATAAAGACAGCTGCAAAAAATTAGGGATTACTTTTAATGACGGCAGAAACTATACAGATTTAGGTCTTGATTATAAAGATGGTAGACAGATTTGGACAACATATGAAGAATCATCTATGTGCAGAACAGTATTTGAAATTTTAGATAATGCAGGATGTTTAAAAGATATTGAGTGGCGTCGAGTTGGTTGTGATTATTATATAAATGAAACTCAAGATTGTGCAAAACTTATTATGAATTTTATCGCGTTATCTATGCCAGAGGATTTCACATATAAGTTAACAGAATCGGAAATTGAACCAATCAATGGATATTGGAATGGCGAGCTAAATGCACAATTAGGATATGGCTTATTTTTTGATTAATAGAGAAAGTGGGAACGTCAATGAGAGCAAAAGATCAATTATATCAGTATGTAGAAAAAAGAAAACAAAAAATTATTGATCAATATGACAGAACATTGGAAAGAATCAATTTGTCGAAGGGTTTCGAAAGCCTGATCTCATTGATGGGTGATCGAGAAATGTTGCTTTCCATTTATGGAAAATCTTACGATCATAATATAAAAGAGATTCTTGATATTTTTTCATGCATTGTTGATGAAATGTATCAGGATAATGAATTGTTTCAGAATACAACAAAGGAAATTACACATGGATGTGTCATATATTCCAAAGGAAAATACAGTATTGAATTTCATAGTCCTGTGGATTGGCAGGGAATTACTGTTCGGTATCATGGAATCATAAAACCTTTCATGGCTGATGCAGAAAAAGATTATTTAAAACGACTTTATAAAGTAAAAGAGCTAACCCAAAAGGTTATTGATAAAAAGAATCTAAAGGCTTTTATTGATTTGGCTCATTTATTATATGAAAAACCTTATCACACAAAAAATCCAATTACACATATAAAAAGGTATTTCAAAGTTTATCATTCCATTCATGATGGTTTACTTAGAAAGACAATGATAGCAATAGAGACAGGAGAAGTAAGGAAAAGAAAAATAGAAAAAGATACAGAATTGTTTTATATACAACAAGAAGAAGCAAAACAGTTAAAGGAAAAAGTAGATGCAGCCTTGGAGATATTTAAAAAATTAGGATGGAAGATTACCTATAAGGGAATTTTGATAAACGATACGATCTGCTGGTAAAAGAAAGGCAGCGAAAAGGAGGGCGTTCTATGTTAGATTTATCGAATATTTTTAACAAAGATATAAAAAAAGCAATTTTATCAAAAGAACAACTAGCGGAGATGCTTAAAGTAACACCGGAGGCATTAGAAGCTTTTGAAAGATCGTATCAACTTCATTCCATGAATGATTCCACAATTAGTGATAATCTTTTTAAAGTGAATGCAAAACAGGCAGCAGGTATGAATCCAAAATTAGATTTATCGGAAAAAGATATTGTCCAAGAATTGATTGACCAGATTGTAAAAGAACTTTTAGCACAAGTAGTTATGTATTCAAGAGATTAGAGGGGTATTATGAAAGATTTAATTTTAATTATTGTCAGCATATTATGGTGTATTCCTATTTTAATTTCATTTGTAATTTCCGGTTTACGAAAGAAATTAGAATCGGATCGAAATTTTTATGGAAAGGAGATTTCTCCTAAAGATATTGAATTAGTAAAAGTCAGATATAAACCAATTGATATGAAAGCTTCTGATTTTAGTGAATATAACAAAGATGGAGAGCTTCAATATTTCTACAAAAAAGGAAAGAGTCAAGATGTTGTATATGCTATATCAAAACAGGAATACGATAGATATTTTTTAGAATCAACGGTTGAATCAATTACAGCATATTATCCAGAGTTTATTTTTTCTTATCAGTCAACTAATGGATCAATGAAAGCAACCATCGAATCTTATAAACCTACAATAGAAAGATATTATAATCCGAAAGATATAGAACAATACAAGAAACTAATTGCTAAGAGATGCGAGAAACAGGTGTTTGCTAAAGTGCCTGGAAGTCATTTTGAATACAAAGATTGTAAAGGTCAAACAGTTGTACATAACATTGATATTGATACAAAAACAATGCATGGAACGATCACAGGAGAGAGTAATAAAGAATCTGGAAAATGGGATTACCTTTTCTATGATGAAAGTTGGTATCCACAAACGCAAAGAAAAAAGAATAGGTTTTTATCATTTTGTTCCAGACTCGATATGCGTAGAGCAGACAATATTTTTACATTGTATTTTACAATAGGTCTTATTTTCACTATTCGATTGATTACAGAAATGATCGTTAATCAAAATTCTATGTTAACGATGGACATGAAATTTATTTTACTTTATATGATAGCAGCTTGTCTTTGTTTGATTATTGTAATTTATTTATCAGTGACGATGAAATATATTATTGGAAAAATATTTAGTGGGGATGTATTAATTTCAAGTGTTTCTATGCTATTTACAATATATTTTATTGCAAAAGCATTTATGAGATTCGCATCAATGATTATGAGTTAAATTGCAAGAAGAGTTGAAAGAATCATTGTTAATATAACGGTACAATAAATACATCTATTGTTTTAAAAGTCTGTAAAAAATATTGTTGTAAATGATTGTTAGATGACGATGATCGTTTGATTGGGTTTTAGAAGTCTGTAAAACAGAATCATTGTCGATGGTCAAATAATAAACAGACTGTGTAAAAATAAGAATTTTATCGATACTGCTCGCAAAAGCGAGAGCTGCCGTGTGGCAGCAGATTAAAATGTGAAAGGAGAAAGTTTGTGATTAAGTATTATATCGTAATCGGAATTATTTATATGATTCCATATATGGTCATGATTGGAATAAGTTGTTTAAAAGATAAATTAGAAACAGACAGAAACTTCTACGGAAAAGATATTAATCCAAAAGAAATAAAACTTATAAATGTAAGTTATGAAAAACTAAAGATTGAAAGAAAAAAATTTGAAAAATGTACAGAAATGGGTCAAATTAAATACATTTATACGCAAAATTTTGGATATGAACAATTGATATTGTCAGAGGAAGAATATAATAAGTATTTTCCAGATATGTTTGTTGATACAGCAATTGCATATTTTATAATATATAAATTTGCATATGATTCTCCAAAAGGAATGCTCGAAGCAGAAACTAAACTGATCAAACCAACAATGGAGAAAAAATATGAAGAAGATGATGTTAAAGAAGTAAAGGGACTTATTTATGAATTATGCAAAAATAAATTATTTGCTGATTTATATCGATCTGAATCATATTACAACGGAAGAACTATAACACATCGTGTATATATAAATACAAAAAAAAGAGAAGGAACGATTACAGGAAAAAGTAAGATAAAACCAGGACGATATGATTGGATGTTTTCAGACAGTAGCTGGTATCCATTAGAAACAAAAAAGAAAAAGAGAAATAAGTTTTTAGCTTTTTTTGCTTATCTAAATCCTAATAAAACGGATACAATTTTTCACGCTTATATAGCATTGGGAATATATGGAATATATTTCATTGCATGGTATAAATTATCAAAAATAATGAGTAACGGATATTATACTTTACTTCATATAGTTCTTTCATTATTTATGCTTGGCAATTTTATAAATGTGATTTATGAAAAAAATGACTATGAATATTATAAAAATACAAAAAAGGAAATATCCAAGATTCATAAATTATGTATTAAAGTTGGTAATATCATGCAAATGATTTGTGTAATACTGTTCTTATATTCAATATGGTGTATTGGGCATTAGCATAGGAAAAGAATGGAATATCAGTGAATAAGTTTTAGAAGTTTGTAAAACAGAATCATTGTCAATGGTCAAATAATAAACAGACTGCGTAAAAATAAGAATTTTATCGATACTGCTCGCAAAAGCGAGAGCTGCCGTGTGGCAGCAGATTATGAAAGGAGAAATTCGATGGTTAAGTATTATATTATAATTGGAATTATTTATACAATCCCCTATATAGTCACTATTGTAATAAGCGGTTTACGAAAGAAGCTAGAAACAGACAGAAATTTTTATGGAAAAACTATAGATATTCAAAAGATAGAACTTACGAATGTAAGTTATAAAAAGTTTGAAATTGCAAGAAATAATATTAAAAAGTATACAGAAATGGGAGAAATTAAATATGTATATAATCGTAGCTACGATTTTGAAGATGAACGTTTGTTATTATCTGAAAAAGAATATCAAAAATGTTTCCCAGACAAATTTGTAAAGACTACGGTTGCGTATTATATAATTTTTGAGTTTTCGTATGAGACTGATCATGGAAAAATAAAAGCAAAAATTACTCTTACAAAACCGGTAATAGAAAAAACATATAACGATAAAGATGTTGAAGAAATAAAAAAGCTTATTTATGAAGAATGCAGCAATAAAATATTTGCTAATGTAGGTACAGAAAGCAAATATAAAGATTACAAAGGACAAGAAGTCATACATTCATTACCAATAAGAACATCAACACTAGAGGGAGAGATTATAGGTGAAAGTAACAAAAGACCAGGGCAGTATGATTGGATGTTTTCAGACAGCAGTTGGTATCCAGAAGAAGCCAAAAAGAGAAATAGGTTCTTATCTTTTTGTACTTATCTCAACCCAAATAAAAGAAATTCAATATTTTTACCCTATTTTACGATTGGAATATTGGGAATAATAATCAATTGGATGTTCAATCTAATTATTAAGTAATTTTAAAATATATGAAAGGAGATAAGAAGATATGCAATTTACAACACCAGATATGAGGGAAATAACCATTTCAGATAAATCAGAAGCATGTGATTTTATAAAGGATTCATGTAAAGAATGTAATAGGAAATATGAATGTACTGGGGAAAACGCAGCATTTTGTAATCATATGAAAAATATCCTTGTAGCAAAGTACGGAGCAGCAGAAGGGTGTTTAAAAGAATCCAGAATTAGGCATAGTATGGGAGTTGCAAACTTCTTATTTGCCTATGCGAAATCTCATGACTGGAGTAAGGAAGAGACAGAAGATCTTTATTTGACTGGCTTATTACATGATATAGGATATATCGACAATCCCAAAGGTACGGATCACGGAAGATTAGGTGCAGAAATCTTGAAGAGAAATGGACTTAATGCAGAAATTTGCGAATTAATTAGTTGTCATGGAAGATTTATAGAGAACCCAAGTAGAAAGCAAGCACTTTTATGGCTTGCAGATCTATGCTTGAATCGTGATGGAGACTATATCGGATATCAAAAAAGATATGAGAGTATCAAGGAAAGATATAAGAATGATCCAGAACGTTTATTTCAAGTTTATCGGATTTTGGAATACTTGCAAATACATTTTTCGGAATACAGATAAATGGTTTGTGTTTATTATGGATTCCAAAGGATAAACTGCCGTACTACGTATAGATAAGAGGTTTTAGAGCAGTGTTAAATATGTGGATTCCAAAGGACCGGATTCCAATACAAGTACTACTGTACAGTTTTAGAGCTGTGTTAAATATGTGGATTCCAAAGGACCAGAATATTTTGGCAGTGTGTAAAAATAAGAAAACATCGAAAAGAATCGCTATAGCGAAATCTGCTATGTGGCAGAAAATTGATAAAGATATGGTTTTACATCAATTTGATATTTCTGAAATTTTTGTTTTTGGATAAATTGTAGTCCAAAACAAAATATCTTCTAAATAAGACATAATGTTTAGAAAAGGAGATAAAATATCACGAAAAAGAGATATAAAGTAAAAATAAGGAAAAATAGAAAGTGGAATACATTTTATAGGTTACAGATTAAGTAAAAATAAGATTTTGCCGAATATATTCATATAGATGAATCTGTTATGAAACAGAAAAAACAAAGGAATAGGAGGACAATAAGATGAGCAGAAGATTAAAAAAAATTGGCACCGCAATTTTTGATATTGTAGATTTCATAAATTTTAGATTACAAGAAACAAAAGGAAATTGTTGGATTGATCAGTTATATGACAAAGATTATTGGGGAAAAAATAATCAGTCAAAAGAAATAAACAACGAAATCAAAGAATATTTGAATAAAGGATATTCTATGGGATGTGCGGGTCGATACACACATGAACCGTTAGTAGACGTAAATGGAGAAATTGTTAAAATTCAGAATTATTTAGACCAGATGAAATTGCCATGGAATCTTTTATATCAAGACGATATTTTAGCAGTCCTTCATTATGGCTCATTCTGTTTTGTCACTCCAAAAGACTATATTACTTCAACATTATTTAAAAACTTAGATGATCAGTCCTTAATATCTTTAAAAGCAGGCAAGGGAGGAACAGCTCAAACAACATTGCCAGTAATCTTTCAAAATGAAAATTTATGTAGAAACGATCTTACATCAAATATTGATACAAAAAAACAAGAGATTCAGAATAAACAAGATGAACTTAAAAATCTGCAGAAAGAAAAAGCAGCAGAGATTGAACGAATGAAACAGGAAATTGAAGCAAAATATGCAGATACCATCTCATTAATAAATAAGAAGAAAGAAGAATTAGAATCAAAAAAAGCAGAACTGGAAGGACAGTTATTTATATATGATACAGAGTTATATGCCATTCGTTGCTATTGGGGAGAAACTGTAACTTTTGTTCCGCTAAGAAAAGGAAAACATGCAAATATTGAAGATCCAGTTGTCCTATATCAAAAAATCCGATTTTTAAATGAAGAATTGGGAAGATATGCAGCAATTTATGATTTTGACGGATCAAAATATAGTAAACATACATTTGAGGAATTATTAAAAATTCGAGATGATTTTATGAATATGTTTGCACCTGGTCCGAAATCCATCTCCTTAGTAAAAATCAGCAAGGATGGAACAATTCGCTGCCAGTCCGAAATCCGAAATAACATGTTATCAGAATATGAATTACTTCACGGAAACACAATAGCAATTTTAATCAGGGATGGTGAGAATCTTTATATTGGATGGACAGATGATGATAAAGTCCAGGTGAAAGATGAAAATATGTTTTTGAAGCCAGAAACGAAAGAAATTGCAAATGAAGATGAAGAAAACATTCGCAATTCTCAAAAAGAAGAGATCGCCGGAAGATACTTTATTTTTGCGATATTACAGGGAATAGTTGATCAAGGGAAAATCTTAAAGCTTCCAAAGATAGGTTCTATTATGAAGTCAAATCCTTATGTAATCTATAGTATGGCAGATGGATGGTTAGAAGATGATCGGTTCGGAACACTAGAAGATATCCTAAAAAGAACAAATCATGAAGTTATGAAAAAGGGAGATACCATTTTAACTTTAATGAGGATTACAAGAGATGATAACGGCTATGGATATGGATGGGGAGGTGGTGTCTGGAACAATAATCGTGGACGTGGAGAAGCTAATCGTACTCGTGATGTATCATTGAAAGATTTCAAATTTTATAAGATAAATAAAGTGGATAAAACCGAATATTATGATGTATTTATGAGAAAATATCCTCTTGATATCGAGTTTGAAACCATTGAAACGCCAATTAGACCGAATATTACAAACATAGAACATGTTATCAAAAAGTCTACCTGTTTATGGGATGAAATGGAATTAGAAAAAAAAGAAATTCGAATATTAAATAATCGGCTTACTGGATTCACACTTTATGATGAGCATGATCCAACAATAAAACAGGTAATGGAGAGAGAAAATGCAGTATCAGATACAGAAGCATTAGAAAAATTTCTACCAAAAAACTATAGATTTGAGACAAAAGATGAAACATATTATGATCCCACAAGTAGGTCTATGAAAGGATATCATCAATCTTTGGATCATGTTGCAAATAGTGTTACAGAATACCAGTATTTTATTTCTGAACGTAAAAAATATACGGTAAATTCTACTGCAAATATGGAAATCAGGGAAGGAGAATACCTTGATATGACATATTTAAACAGTATTTTAATCCGATATGTGATTCGAACCAAAAAGGTTGGAAATGTATATATTGGTGGTACGAAGATTCAGTTTGCAGATATTATTCCGTATTTGAATAAGGCACTCGAATTTTTAGAAGAAAGAGAAAAGACAGAAGCAGCATTATTAAGACTGCATATGGACTTATATGAAAACTGGCAGGTAGATGTATCAAGATGGAGATTAGAACATCATTATCATGAGTTGACTGAAACAAGAGCGAAGAAATTTGCCAAAGAATTTGCAAGATAAGTTAATTCGGATATCTCTTATAAACGTTAATGTTTATGACAAAAAATGTATCAAAATATTACAATAACTTCAATAATTTTATCAAAATAGGAAAAGTAGAAGTAAAAATATATTGAAACCGCTCGTCGTTACGAGATTTGCAAGATCGCAAAAAGTAAACAATATAAAATATCATAAGAAAAGAGGAATGTTTGATGCATATTGTAGAATCAGGTAAAAGATATAGAATTTTTAATAATGCGATTACCACGTACGATCAACTACCACCAAAAACTTATCGGGTGGATTATGATCCAGATACAAGAACTTTTTCTTTGCTAGAAGCACACGATTTTGAGATTCCAGAAACAAAAATTTATGGTCAACATTTAGATAAAGTCAAGAAAGTGTTGAATGCCATGGATAAGATGAATCGAAATCTTGGAGTGATTTTAAGTGGAGATAAAGGAATTGGAAAGTCACTTTTTTCTAAGTGTTTAGGATTGAAAGCAAGAAAAAAAGGGATACCTGTTATATTGGTTAATGAATATAATGAGGGAATCGCAAACTTTCTTGAAGAAATTGAGCAAACAGTCATGATACTGTTTGATGAATACGATAAGACTTTTAACGATAAGAAATATAATTGTCAAGCAGAGATGCTATCTTTATTTGACGGAGTAAGTGCAGGAAAGAAACTGTTTGTGATTACATGTAATGAGATTCAAAGTTTAAGTCAATATTTGATAAATCGTCCTGGAAGATTTCATTATCATTTCAGATTTTTATATCCAACAGCAGATGAAATTCGTGCTTATATGGAAGATAAATTAGACAAGCAATATTATGATGAGATTGAAAATGTGATTGCGTTCAGTGTACGGATGAATCTTAACTACGACTGTTTACGGTCCATTGCTTTCGAACTAAATACTGGATCAAAATTTCAGGAAGCTATTAATGATCTTAATATTATAAGAACAGATGAGTATAAAGAGATAAAAATTGTTGTGGAATTCGAAAATCAAGCAACTTTGACTGGAGAAATAGGAGAGGACCAACTATATGATAAAACATTTACGGGGATGAGTGTATATCTTCCAGATAATATTCGCCCATCATCTTGTATTGGTGTTCGTGTTGGTGATCTTCCAATGGATTTTTCAGACAATTATATTGATAATGATAAAAGAATGTTAATGTTTCATATCACAAATCCAGAGCCAGAGTATGATAGAGATTATACACATGAAGTACCTGATGAAGAGAAAATAGAACAAGATAAGAAGATTACGGATATTTTAGACAAATTATATATTGGACAGAAAATCAAACGTATTTATGTAGCACAGAGTGATCAAAAGGATAAATTTAGGTTTTTCTAAGAATATTATTTAGATGATTGTAAGTATAATTACTGAAAATGGTCTATACGATTAAAGAAACGGAATCATTGTCAATGAAAGGCGGCAAACCCCAGCTCTCTACTGCCGTTTTAGAAGACTGTAAAACAGAACCATCGTCAATGGTCAAATAAGCAGTTTGTGTAAAAATAAGAAAGCATCGAAATAATTCGCAAAGGCGAAATCTGCTGGTAGCAGAAAATTAATTGATCCTAATTAAAAATATAAGGAACGGAGGTGCTTATTGTGAAAACAAAAAAAGAAATAGAAAAGATGATCGATGAATTATGTCAGTTAGATCAGGCAATTCAGGACGGAAGAAAAATTGCAAAGACAAGTCTTTGCAAAGAAGCAGCGGAAGTATTAAAAACTGTCTTTCATATTCAAAATCAAGAACATAAAACGATTATAAGAGATGAATCAAAAATTAAGGCCAATGAAGTAGAAAAGAAAAGAAGCGGAAAATGGATCAAAACAATGAAACCATTAAAGAAGTTCTATGAAAAATATGGTGAAAGAGTGTATGTTACTGGATTTGGAGTCGGATATAGCACTGATATGCCATGTATATTAAAAATTGAGCAGGAATCTATTGATAAAGGTCTCGGAGATTATTTTGTTTATAAATATTTAGAACTGAACGATGGAAGTTGTATTGCACAGATAGATATTTCTTGCATTATCTTAAAAACATGGCCTAAAAAATTCAGTTGTGCAGATGTGACAAAAGAAGTTGATCAGATGTTAGAGAAGAATAGATGTTCTTGAAATAAGCTGACAAAAGAAAACAAGGAAAAGGACGTGATGTGACGTGAATGAATGCGAACTTGTAAAAAAGATCCTGAACCACATGAATGCAGAAGATTATAAAATCCTTATTAATAAAGTGTGGTTTCGTGGCTTTTGGGTTCCTGGAATCGCTAATCAGCGGAGCGATAAGAAATGGAGGCCCAAAGTTGAATTTATTAATAACGATGTCGTTTTAAATAGAAAAATCCGAAAAGGTGGCAAACATAATTATGAGCTATTGATTGAAGCAATGATAAAAATGGCAGAGGATCGGAATGATGAAACATATTTATTATATAACGTAGTGAAATGGATAACAGATCCAGATTCCCATGAAGAAATTGAGGAATATTTCAACCAATTAGAAAATCAACCAAAAGACGATACAAAAAACGATTCAGAAGAAATAAAAGAAACTTCTAAAAATAAGAATGCTTCTATTCAGGATGATTTATTAAAAAAAGAAAATGAGAAGTTAAAAGCGGAAATAGATAATTGGAAAAATCGTGGAAAGAAATATAAAGAAAACATTCAGAATTTAAAAATTAAATGCAGTAACCTGGAACAAGAAAATAACAGAGTTAAGAAAGAAAATGGAAGATTGATCAGAGAAAACGAAAAGACAAAACAAGGGAAAGATACTGCAGTAAAAGAATATAATGACAGAATCATTGCATTAAGTGTTGAAAACAGCAAATTAAAAGAGAAAATAAGAGGAAAATATAAGCCTAAGAAGAACATTGTTTTATCAAAAACATCAGGAGTTTCAGATCCGAAAGTATTATGTGTTACAAAGAATCCGGCAGATGTTTTGATCAAAGGATATAATATCTATTTTCTAACGGATCTTGAAGAGTTAAATAAAAAGATTTATACAGAAACAGTGTTTGATCAAATCTGGTACATCAGAAGCGGGCTTACACATGCAGATTTAATCAAGGTTGCAGAAAAGTATGCTAACCAGAAAATATTACAGGCTAGGGACTGGAAAGCATTACAAAAGAAATTACAAGGAGGGGACAGGCTATGAATCAGGAAGATATGCAGATTATAGGGACACTGGCACTTGAAAAAGATACAAAAAGAAAAGGTGTGTTTATCAATACAAAGTCAGCAATACAGTATGTTGTTAAGTCAATGATGAGCGACTATAAATCAGATAAATTATTTACTGGATATATGAATTCATTTGAGAATGATCAGAAATTTGATGATGAATATCGTTCAGATGAAGAAAGGGTAGAAAAGTTCTGGGATCATATCTATGACAAATTGTTTATCTATAATTTCAAAGCAAATGATGGCGAATTTGAAAGAATGACAAAAGTTCATCTTGTTAATAAGCCAGTAAAATTTAATGAAGATGAATATTTTAAAGGAGTTCCGGTGTTTTCTGCTGCTACAGATGAGATCGTAAGAGAATGGGAACTGGAAAGTCAGTGGAGCTTATACAGAAACTATAATACATTAGATGAATTTTGTGATTGTATCAAAGCAAAACAGCCATTAGGAAGTACCTATGGATACGATGCAACAGAGAGTCAGCCATCATTTGTAATCTGGAAAAATCAGAATCAGAAATTGTATGTGATCGGGAAGATTGCAAATTGCCGATATAATTCGCAGCGAGGATTGATCTTAGAAAAAGAAGGACAGGAACTATTGAAAATTGATATCAGTGATCAGGCAGAAAAGATTGTCTATGATGTGGATGCTAATCCAACATTAGCTTTTGTTCCGGAAACGATTTATAAACAGATTGAAGATCAAATTTTGAAAGCAGAAGTTGAAAGAACAAAAAAATTAGAGGCAAAGAAAAAAGAACCAGTAACAAAACAGAATCAGGAAAAGGCAGAGAGTTTTACAGAGACAGTTAATGATGCTCAGGAAGAATTAAAAGAGGTTAATACAAAAGAATACAGTGATGAGTTACTAATTCAGATGATGGATTATCACAGTCAGAAGAGAAACTTGTTCTATAACATGAAAGATTTTGTCAATGTACATACAGCAATCAAGTGCAGCAATCTTGTAATTCTATCCGGACTTAGTGGTACTGGGAAATCTGCTTTAGTTGAAATTTATGCAAGGGCATTAGGAATCAGAAATAACCTGGAAGATGATCGATTACTGTTTGTTCCAGTGCGACCATCTTGGAATGATGATGCCGATCTGCTTGGATATGTTGATCTGGTTCATAATGTTTATCGTCCATCAGATACCGGATTCGTTGATTTTCTGGTCAATGCACAAAAGGAAGAAAATAAAGGAAAATTATTTATTGTCTGCTTTGATGAAATGAATCTTGCAAGAGTTGAACATTATTTCAGCCAGTTCTTATCATTATTAGAACGTCCAGAAAATCAGAGAGAATTACAATTATATGATAGTCAGTATGCCGGACAGTTATATAATTCAGCAACATATCCAAGCAAGATTATCATCGGGGATAATATCCGATTTATTGGAACAGTTAACATCGATGAATCTACATATCATTTTTCTGATAAGGTACTGGATCGTGCTAATGTAATTGAATTAGATGTTCTGGATTATTCGAAAGAATGGACAAAGAAGCAATATGCAAGTCTGATCACACCAACATGGTCTAAAGATGAATATGATGCGTTAATCAATAAAGATGTTGATATTAAAGCAGATAAGGTGCAAGAATTATTGTGGGAAATTCACCAGCTTTTACAGTCAGCCAGTGCTAAATATGGAGTCGGACCACGAATTGTAAAAGCTATTAAAATGTACATCAATAATCTTCCTAAGACAGAGATTAATGGATTTAATAAAGGTGTAGCATTAGATTATCAGATTGCACAGAGAATATTAACAAAGGTTCGCGGACCAGAAATTCAGATTGGGCGACTGCTGAATGGAAAAAGTAATACAGGATTTAATCAAATCTTTGATAAATATAGCGAGCTATCAGATTTTAAGAAATGTAGAAAAGTAATCAGCGAAAAACAAAAGGAGTTAGGGGCATATGGATATTGTATCTAGGACTCCATTTACCTTAAAACTTATCCAACGCTTTCCTGGTTATAAGGAAAGTGTTGGTTCTAAGTTCAGTATGAATGAACGTGATATATGGGAAAATGGATTTTATACTTTGGCAGCAGAAGAAAATGAGACATTAGAAGTATTATTTGATTCAGCAGATAAAAACGCAAGGTTATATCTGGAAGCATTGGATGTCATGCCATATGATGATAAGAACCTGTTTGAAGATGAAGAGGGACGGTTATATCGTACCGTATCACCAGAAAGTTTTTTATTATGTTCCAGCGACAGCACAACAGATACATTAAGGGTTGACTCTTTTAAAATGTCAATTTACTGCAATGAAAAATGGTATTATGGGGTGCTAAACATCCTGCCCAAAGCAATGTCTAAAAAAGAATGGAAAATGATGAAAGATGATCTGGAAAAAGAAGTTCGTGGACTAGCTCAGGACATTATTCAGAAAAATATTGGAATTGGTAATAAAAACATAAAAATTCCTCCACGAATTCTATATGATTTCATGATTCTGAAAAAGTATTCAAAACGTGTGATCATGGCTTTAATGAATATTGCTGAAAATCCAAAATGCGAGATTGTTACGGAATATGAAAATGTATCTTTACAGAAGAACAATGAACGTAATTTTGATGCAGCAACCATGAGAAGATACGCAACAAGATCTGGATGCGATGCCAGATGGAAGATTCCAGTCAAAAGGACATGTTATGACATTCAGGAAAATCGCTTATTAAAAAATATGCTCCAGGAATACGATGATAAACTGGTAGAATTTATTGCTATTCTTGATAATGCGGAATCTTTTAATATGGAAGAAGAAAGTAACAAAGAAATGCTTTTAGAATTTCGAGAAACAGCAGAAAAATTAAAAAAGGTAACTGCAATCTTAAAAGCTCAGGAATGGTTTGGAAAAGTTGGAAAACTATCCGGACCTTATATTCCACATTCATTTATTCTTGATACACGCTACAATACCATTTATCAGATGCATATGGAATTAAAGCAGAATGAAGTACAGATTCATTTGAATCCAGAATTTGATTATACATGGAAGAGAAGCAGCTATCTGTATGAAATGTGGTGTTTTTTCAAAGTATGTCATTTTTGCTTTGAAAAATTAGATCTGGAATATTCTGATTGGAATTTTGATCTAAAAGGTGAAGTATTTTTTCCGTTTTTAAAAGAAGGTACTATGGTCCGCTTTTCAAACCCGGTAATCAGGGTTGATGTGGTTTATGATCAATGTTTGCCATTAGAGAAAGAAGCTACGGATATCAATCACCCATTATACATTGCAAAGCAGCATGGGGATCGCAGGAATCATAACCGCCCGGATATTGTACTTAATGTATATGAAAATGAGCGAAATGTTTATCTTGGCAGTATTATTCTGGAATGTAAATACAGAAAATTTCATTCATTTTGGAGTGAGGATTCCACACGATCAAGTAGAGGACAGTTAGAAGCTTATTATAATAATGCAAGATCTTCTCATTTATTAGCAGGATTAGGAGAGTCATTTAACATCAGGCCGATTAGTAAAGTATTGGCATTATCTCCGGATGATCGGGCAGATGGACTAGAACAGGAAGACTTTGGAATTGAAATTAAGACCTTTAAGCCAACAGAAGATGGACGAGAAGAACATATCAATCAATGGATTTTTGAAGAAATAGTTAATTTGGAGAAACGATATGATAAATTTTGGAGAATCATATGGCCAGATGAACAGGCGGAGGTGCATTCCGTATGAAAGAAAAAGAATTTGAAAGACGATTAGATAAAAAGATTCAAGATCATGCGAAAATCATGTCGGATGAAAAACGGAAAAAGATACATACAGATTATGCCAAGAACCATAGTCAAAATGAACTATTTGCCGTGTGTATCGAGGAAATGAGCGAATTAACGAAACATTTAACAAAGATCATGCGAGGAAAAGAGTCAATGAGAAATAATGCAGGATGCATTGAGGAAATGGCAGATGTTCAAATTTGTTTGAATACACTGCAATTATATTTGGACCTTTCTGAATCTGATTTCAATTATGCAATCGATGTTAAGCTTGAGAGATATAATGGTAGGAAGTGATCTGATGAGTAAAGATAAAAAAGAAAAGAAACGAAAAAAACGAATGAAAAAAGTCATAGCATACATTATAGCTGCAATCCTGATTATAGCTTTCAATGTTTTGTATTTGAGCAGATATTTCTTGGGAGTGTATATCAATTATAAAAGAAATGATTGGGAAACTGATCGAAATTTTTATGCAAAGAATATCAAATTGGATGGTATTAAATTAGATAAGAACGGTTCAAAACAATTTATTTATTCTTCAAAGAAATTTAAGAAGGAAAAAGCAAATGGAAACGTATTTTATTATATGAAGCATAAAGGAAACAAGATTTATGCAAGTATAAAAGATTACAAAAAATATGTGGCTAATTGTGATGAAGTAACTATGTATGCAAAGACTTGCCAATATTCCTATCAATCTGATAAAGGGAAGATCAATGCGACCATGACTGGTAATCGGGTTTACTTTTATCCAGTAAGTTTTTCAAAAGAAGAATTGAAGAAGATGAAAATAGATATTTGGGAAAAGTGTAAAAATAAAATCTTTGTGAATGAATATGGAACAGATTCACATAATCATGTCATTTATCATGACTGGAAGAAACAGAAAGTTTGTACCAATTTCTTAATAAAGAACAATGAAACAAATACATATGGAAAAGTAAAGGGAGAGAGTCTGATTACGCCGGGAAAATATGATAGATTATATCCAGATTCCGACATGTATTCTATAGATAAAGTAGAAAAATATGATTGGAAAGACAAGATGATGAATGAGGCAGCAGATTTATATTACAACAAAAAAGGAGAAAAATCTGGTTATTTTACTCTTTATGGTATGATTCTCTTTGTATTTTTAGTTCTCTTAGATCTTGTTTATACAGTTATCCTTGGAATTCCTCTCGGAGTGCTTTTCTTGATTTTTGATTGGTAATTTGAGAATAAAGTAAAAGATAGGAGAAAAAATGAAAAAAATATGGATAAAATATACACTGATCATCTTGTTCTTACTCCCATTGATTACGATGATAGTAATTAATCTTAACAGAGATAAGTTAGAAAATGATCGTAATTTTTACGGAAAAGAATGTTCAGTAGATCAATTAAAAGTAACTAAAAATGGATATAAGAAATATGAATGTAATGTCAAAAACATTACGAAAAAGAAGGAATTAGGAAAAATAAAGTATGACTATGCAGATAATGTTACACAATTTGAATTAACAGCTGCAGAATATGAAAAATACGCAAAAGGAGTGGATGTTTTTTATATATACACTCCAGAATGTGAGCTAAAATACAAATCAAACAATGGAATTTTAACTGCTGCTTTTTCAGAAAAAAAAGAATATCTGTATCCGCATAGATTTACAGAAAATGAAATGGAAGGATTTAAGAATGTAGTAATAGAAAACAGTAAAGATAAGATATTTGCAACATATGCTTTTGAAGCTCCTTTTGGAGCTGGTCAAACATCTGAGGGTATGCCAAAATATCAGGACAAAAAAGGACGAAAATTAACCTCCGATTTTTCAGTTTCCTTAAAGTCTGCTGATGGATTTATCGAAGGAGAAAGCATAATTAAATCAGGGAAATATGATCAATTATTTGAAGATAAAGATTTTTATCAAAAAAGTACAACAAAAATGACTGGATTAGTAGACAAGTTCTTACTTTTTTCAGCTCGGTTGAATAAAAATTATCCAGATAGTGATGTGAATTCGTATTTTGCAATCTTATTTTCCATTTTGTTTGGATATGTATATTGTTTCAAAAAACGTGATATTGGTTTAATAGCATATGCTATTTTAGCGCTATATTGTATGTTAACAGAATTTGACAGCCCAACAACACACGTAATAATTTTTGGAGCTTTTGCTATGGCATTATTATGGAATTCGAGATCAGAAGAGGCAGAGGAAGGAGAAGAAAATGCAGAAAAATAGCAACGCAGCGATATTTGCAATCCGTCCAGAGTATGCAAAAAGCATTCTGGACGGAACAAAAAAATATGAATACCGAAAAGTGGCTTGCAAAAAGCCAATCGAGAAAATGTTAATTTATGCAACCGCTCCCATAATGCAGGTTGTTGGAGAAACTGATATTAGAGAGGTTCTAGTTGATGATCCGGAAGAAATCTGGAATCGAACAAATGAGTTTTCAGGAATTACTAAGGATTTTTTTGATACATATTATAAGGGTAGAAATAAAGCTGTGGCATACAAAGTAGAGAATGTAAAAAAGTACATACAACCTAAAACATTAGAGGATTTTGGAGTTAGTCATGCTCCGCAATCGTTTGTGTATGTATGATAATTAAGAAAGGTGTGGTCTGATTGATTAAAGAGAATAATATCAAAGAATATGAAGAGATAAAAGAAAAAACTAAAATTCGAACTTCATTGGAGATAGCTGCATGTTTGTTGTGCAGCAAGGTAGCAACACCTGCTTTTATTTCTAATATGGTAGATTTAGATGAGTTAGATATTGAAACATTAGTTGACATTGAAAGGAAGGGTCATATTGATGATTCTGATTACGAAATGCTGACAAACAACATTTATAATGCAATCTTAAATAAAGATGGTGAAGATGATTCCAAGATACCACAAATAAATCCAATAGATCTATGGGTAAAAATAAATATATCAGGAAAACCATATGATATAAAAGAAGTAATTTCAAATATAAGGATTGTTATAAGAGAATTACAGTCAGTGAATCAAAATATATTACAAGATATAACCATTATCAAAAAAACTTTACTTCCAGATCAGCTGCTTCTTTTTACTAAGATGGAAGAAAATATTGTAGAAATTTTTCGATTTTGGCTAGGCTTCAAAAAAGAAAAATCTAGAGGAGATCAATCTAACAATGAATTAAATTATGTTTTTGAATATTTTTATGATACTCTTCGCAAATGCTTATTAACTGCGAAAGCGGTAGGACTTGAATGGCATCTTATAAATGCTGTTTATCAAGGTCCGATATACCGTGTCACAACATTTGAAGATATGTTAAAGGATAGATCGTCGCCATATGTCAGTTGGATGAAACATCCCAAAAAAGTTACACAATATAATAAATCAACATGGGACAATCCATTATTACTGCTTACAGGGGATATTTCTGTGCTGAGTTATGGTATTGATATGACAGTTTTTAACAACTTAAACTTAGGTCAGGGAGAAGAAGTGCTTTATCCTATGTTGTCTTATGATTCAGAACTTTTGGAAGAATATATTAAGAAAATAAAGTAGAAGAAAATCATAGGGAATCTAAAAAACAAAAAAGGAGAAAAATGAATTATACAAAAAATTAGTGAATTACCCCTCCCATGCGGTACAGTAGTTCCTATGGAAGTGGCTTCTAACAG